>NNBU01000052.1_pt1 | contig 91134 bp, 74 predicted proteins | sample 1173781 | NCBI WGS metagenome assembly NNBU01 (sample SAMN07173937, study PRJNA388173) | plant metagenome | biome: Plant school; feature: Soil; material: Symbiotic tissue of Blasia pusilla L.; isolation source: symbiotic tissue sample KVJ2 | host: Blasia pusilla | place: Norway: Troms, Kvaloya...
CACGCCTACTTTGACGGCATCGATGCCTACAATTGATGCACTCCAGACTCTAGCAAGCATTTCTTATATAAGAGTAAACCTTTCAAATCTCTAGCAGATGAGTTGGTTGATTGGCATTAGTAAAACCACTTAGACAATTTCTTGAAATTACAGTAATTTTCGGGTGATTCAAACTCAGAAGGTCAGATGAAATCTTAGGAATGAGAATTAAATAACATCGACTTTTGTAGGTTGGGTTGAGGCACGAAACCCAACGCCCCAGAGATGTTGGGTTTCGCAGACTCAACCCAACCTACATAGGTTATTAAATCCACGATCCTTAGTTCATTAATTACCTAGTTTTTCACGTCATTTGGAAAACCTCTCTCTAAATCTCTCTCTTTTGAGGCTACCGTGTACACACAAGTCTTTTAGAATTACTGCGTAATTTAGGGTAGGTTAATTTTTACAGGTCGATGCATCAAAGGTGCAGGTCAATGCATCAAAGGTGCAGGTCGATGCATCAAAGGTGCAGGTCGATGCATCAAAGGTGCAGGTCGATGCATCAAAGGTGCAGGTCGATGCATCAAAGGTACAGGTCGATGCACCAAAGGTGCAGGTCGATGCATCAAAGGTGCAGGTCGATGCATCAAAGGTACAAGTCGATGCATCAAAGGTACAGACTTTGAATTTCCTCCTTCCCGCGTCGGGAGGCGGTTAAGGCAGGAGACGCGATGAATCGCCGTCTCTACAATAATCAGTATTTTGTCTTGACGGCGATTTCTCGCGTCTTTACTGTATTGAGTCTTAATACAATAAAAAAGCCTCCCATCGCGGGAGGCTCAAAAGTTAGCGGAGACAACTTGTTAAACTACAGCGTAATTACAGCGATCGCTCCTCCTAATGCTGCGAAAATGGCGGAGACGATTGCAGTGGCAAATAGCCACCAAGCTGCTGTAGCTGCGGCTTTGCGCGTTTCTTCTGCTTGCCGTTGCGCTTGATGCTTCACCTGTTCTAGGCGGCGTTGCGCTTCATGCTGTATGCGTTCTGCACGTTGTAATACTGTGTTGCGGGCCCGTTCAATTTGGTCGATGATCCGGTTGGCATCCTCCTGGGAAATGTCCTCACGAGAACTCATAATTGCCACTAAAGTATCACGGTCAAAAGAGGAGAGGCGATCGCGAAGGGCATCAAATCCCGCTTGGGGATCGTCAAAGAATGTCCGAACATCGCGCTTAATACTGTCGTAGTTAAGTTCTGGGCGATCCAGGGAGTTAAGATAGTTGCGGATACGGCCAAAAACCCCGTCAATTGCATCTTGAATGCCTCGTTGGATATTCCGCACTTGTTCTACAAATTGATCCCTCACCGAAACAATGTTATCGGCAATCCGCGCCGCTTCCTCATCAGAAATATCTTCCCGAATTTTCAGCAGGGCGATGATCGTAGAACGGTCAAAATGGGAAAGGCGATCGCTAAAACTTTCCACCCCAACTCGCGGATCGTGCAACAATAATTGCAAGTCGCGCTTGATACCTTCTGGGTTAAGTTCTTCTTTCCCTGTTTGGCGCAGATACTCTTCTAGATAAGCTTTGAATGTTTCCGCTCTTTGCTGTGTGCGGGTAGCTAAACGGCGTGGCGCACGTACAAAGTTGCGAATCGAAGTTTGGGTGGAATCAATGATTTCATTGACTTGTTGTTCGCTCAAATCTTGACGCTGACTGAGCAACTTCACCAGTGTATCCCGGTCTACCTGTGACAATCGACGACGCAGTGCTACGGCTCCCTCTTTGGGATTTTCAAACAATCTGGTCAAATCTCGCTGAATACCTTCTGGATTTAGTTCTTGTTTACCAGTATTCCGCAAGTAATCTGCGATCGTTGTGCTAACAGAGTCGTATTGCTCTTTAGCTTTATCCACAACAGCTTGGGGTGTGTGGCGAATATTATGCCACGACTCCTCAGCAGCATTGACTATTTGATTAACTTGATCTTCACTCAAATCTTCCCGTTGACTCAATAATTGCACCAAGGTATCGCGGTCAAAGCGAGACAAGCGGGCCCGAATTGAGCTAATTCCAGCTTGGGGATCTTCGAGTAGCTTTTTGAAGTCGGCGCGGATGGCATCAGGATTCAGTTCTGATTTTCCGGTGTTACGCAGATATGATTCTACATTCAGCCACAGGGTTTCTGCTTGATATTGAGCCTGTTCAGCTAGTCCTTTAGATTCGATTAAAACGCGATCGCGCTGTTTTTCCAACTCATCCAGAATGCTGTCTACTTCATATAGCTGGACATCATTCCGTTGCAGCAATATCTCCCGAATTTCCTGCCTTTCAAGGTGCGCCAGTCGCAATGTCAGGGTTTCATAATCTGCCTCTGAGTCTTGCAACAGTGGTTTGAAATTTTGCTCAATCCCTTCGGCTGTCAAATCTGCCTTCGGAGTCACAAGTAGATAACTTTCTACGGCGCGTTGCAAGTCTTGGACTATCTCTCTTTCTTCGATAGCTCTGACTGTCACTATCACATCTTGGCGGACAGTTTCTAGCTGATTTGCAATGCGCTGAATTTGTCCTTGGGTAAGCAATCCCCTCTGTTGCAGAATTTTGGCGAAATCATTGCGGGATAACCTTTCTAGTTCCCTGCGGACGATTCCAGGGTCAGCTGCTGGGTCGTAGATGACATCATGAAATTCCTGGGTGATTTTTTCTGGACTCAGTTGCCAAGCATAAGTGTTGTACAGGTAATTTTCGACATCAGCCCGAATTGGGCTATAGGGTTGTGATGGTGTTGGCAACCCTAGCTTATCTGCTTGTTCGGTAACTTTATCTTTAGCAGTGGTGAGGCTACCCAAGATTTTTTCTACATCCAAATCAGACAAGTCTGTGCGTCCCAACACAATGCCGGTTAATGCAGATAGTCCTTGCTGGAGTGTACTTTGAATTGGCCCGGTAGCTGCCTTTTGGTCAGCTTCTTTGCCACCACGAGTTTCTGCTACTAACCGATCAAGCTTGGCGTTGAGTTCATCTGTCTTGGTTTGTCCTGGTGGGAGTGATTTCAGATAATCGATTAACTCACCCATCCGATCTTCGGTGGGTGGATGCTGACTTACCACTTGCTGCCAAACTTTATACAACGTATCCGCAATGCGGTTAACGTCTTTTTTGGAAAGGTCGGTGCGACTGCTGACTAACTCGATAAACTTTTGGCGGTCGATGTTGCGGATATCTGGAGTCCCTGCGATCGCTTTTAATTGCGGATCGTTGAGTAAATTTTCAAAATCACTGCGAATCCTTGAAACATCTAACTCTGGAGGACGCAGTTTGTCTAAGTAATCTTCAATGTTTTCCCGGATACTTATAGGGTCAATAGCGCTTCCTAGTTCCCGACGGATGGCGGCGGCGGCGGCTTCAGCCGTGGCTACCACTTGGTTATTCACAGCCTTAGCGCCCAGTGCGGCGGTGGCTGTTCCCATAATCGCCTGAAATCCGGAAGTTGCCGTATTGACAACCGAGCCAATTAAGGAACCTACGGTGGTAGAACTTACCCAAACGAGGAGTAAAAAGTAAGCACCCCAAATCACCAAACCGAGAATCGCTCCCAATCCTGGATCTAAGATTACCAAGCTTAATTTCACTGCGAGAAAAGAAGCGATTAATAAAGCGATCGTTACAGTGACTAATGTCCAAATGCCTACTGCTGTACCGATTTTGCGAATGCTGCCACCCAAACTTCCGACTTCCCCAGAATCTGAATCTGAGTCAGATGAGTGCCCCAGGTAGGAAATACCGGCTGCAAGGGAGAGATTAGTTAGAACTAATTGAAAAGCAAAGGCTAGAATCACGCCGGAGATTAAAGCCACAAAAAAGCGTGGCCCGGAAGTGAGAACCGATGCCTGTGCTGGCGTGACATTTGAGGGTTCTACTGGAATCTGTGCCACCCACAATAGTGGTTTGTAGAGTCCCACCATGATTTCCGTACTTTGGAACATTGTATTTCCTTTCTTCTAAGTTTAATTTTGGGGAATTAAGATTTTCTTGAGAAGCAACTCTTAGTATTTATGTTTGTACCTATGGCAATACCTAACTCTTTAGCTCAGAATCGTGGAATTTAGTTGTTTAAAGCATCTCTCCAAAGGCTGAAACCCTCATCCAGCGAAAGATATAACTTTTTCTATCTCTTGATGAAAAAATAATTTAATTGACACGTAAGATGAAGTATGTATCTCTTATTTTTAATTTTAATCGCTTATTTATATCTATTTGTTATCACCCTCTAAAGGTGGATTTGTCTGCAAAAATATCTTGTTGATTATCGTCCACAAGAAATGCATATAGTTTGTTTCTAAAGGCAGAAAGCAGTTTAGTTATAAATAGCTACATTAAAGTTAACAAACGAATCTTGAGAACAAAAAAAATGGAAACACGTCCTACTACTGATTTATCAACTGTTGCCAAAGCTTACAACGGCATAGATCGCAATGCATTTTTGTTTGGCTGGACTCCTCAAGCCGAAATCTGGAACGGCCGGTTAGCAGCTATTGGATTTCTTGCCTATTTACTTTGGGATTTAGCTGGTTATAGCGTTCTGCGCGACGTATTGCACCTAATTAGCTACTAGTACCGCAAGGCGGAATTAAAAATTAAAAATGACGCTCGCAGACTCGCTAACGCTGCGCTAAAAAAATTAAAAATGAATACAGCGTAAGTGTTTTATTCATTTGGAATGGGTGGTTTATTTCCGCCGACCTGTACTAGTAATCTGCCACAGCCTTTATGACAGCTTAAGAGAGTTCAATGTGTTAATGCATTTTTGTTTAGTTGAACTTTTTCCAGGCGTAATGCGTAGAGAGTGACTCTAGCTCTACCTTAAGGGCTAGAGCCACTCTCCCCTATTTCTTTTATCTTAAGTTGACACCAACGTAGATTTGCAGTCCCCTATTATTTCTACCTAAAGTAAAAAGCGAATCAACACATATAAAGCTGAAGCTACCAGTTGTAATAGCATTACTGGAATACCATAGTGGAGAAAAGTTTTGAACGAGATGCGGCGTCCATGTTGCTCAGAAATCCCGGCAGCTACAATATTAGATGATGCTCCTACTAACGTGCCATTACCTCCCAAAGTTGCACCAAACATCATCGCATAAAACAGAGGTAATACTTCTGGCGGAAACTGTCCTTGAAAGTCTTGTGCTAAAACTTCTGCGGGTGCTAATCCAACAGTAACAATATATTGTTTAAGTAAGGGCACCATCCCCACCACTAAAGGAATATTAGGCACGACGCTGGATAATAACCCCACAAAAAATAATAAAACTAAGGAACCTAGGATAATATTTTTTCCTAAAATTGTTGCCAATACTCCTGATAAGCCATTGATTACACCTGTTTTTTCTAGTCCTCCAATAAGCACAAAAATGCTCATAAAAAATATTAGTGTACTCCAGTCTACATCCCGCAAAATATTGTTAACTGAATCTATATTGCTATGGTGAGACAAAAGTAAAGCCAAAGCTGCCCCTAACAAAGCGGCGGCAGCAGGTGAGATTGGAACTGGGAGAGTTTCTCCAATGACAAAGAATAGCAGGACAAAAAACACAATAACTGCACCAAGGCTTAAAGCTCGTGGATGATTTATTTGTGGGTGCGGCAGTTCTTCAAGATTATCTAACTGTGTATTCCAAATTTTACGGAATAAAAATGGTAGTGTTGCAACCACTATGGCAACGGCAATTACTCCTCCCAAACTCAATTCCAATAAATAATCTGTAAAGCTGATATTCACAGCATCACCAACAATAAATGTAGCTGGATCTCCAACTAAAGTTAGCAATCCAGCACTATTAGCAACAAACACCATTAAAATCAACAAGGGTACGAAATTTATCCCAACTTCCTTCGCCATTGGTGGAATTAAAGGTGCTAGCAACATTACTGTTGTGGCATTTGGTAAGACTGCACAAATTGGTGTCACAATAGCCACAATACCAAGTAATAGACGCTTACCTTGTCCTTTTGCTATTAATACTATTTGAGTAGCTAAATAATCAAATATCTTAGTAGGCTCAAAAGCCCGTACTAACACCATAACTCCAAAGAATAAACCAAGCGTTCCATGACTTTTGCCGATGTAACCAACAGCTTCTTGTAAAGTCATGACGTTGCTAAAAACTAATAACAATGCTCCCAATAATGCCGCAATAGTGAGGTGTACCCATTCTGTCATCACTAAGACAATAACGCTTATAAATGTAATCACGCTGAGAATTGCTTGCCAGTTTTCCACACCTTACCTCTAGAAGTTTTATTGGTTGCATAGTAGTGAAAAAAGTCACCTAATTTTAGGTGACTTATCTATGACTAAAATTGGATAAAAATTACTGAAGTTTTCAACAGTGATTATTCATCAATACAACTGGGAATGCCCAAAACGGCACAGGGGAAATTAGAGCCTAACGCCTCAATCATCGGATGATTAACAGAGTTACAACCTAAAAACAGAATATCGGCAGCTTCTGATTCAACAACTTTGTTAAGTTCTGTGGAAATGGAGCCAAACCGCAAATGAGATTTGAAGCAACCCTGCCATTCTTCGGCTAGACTTCGGGCTTGCCAGAGAATTATATCTGCTTGTTGCAGAGGAGTTACTACTCTCTGTAATTTTGGTTGAGTTAATACCAGTGTGACAGATTTTGATACTTCACTAACTTGACATTCAAATGAAGGCTGTTGTGGAAAGCTCAAGATATTTGGATGCTGACTGCTTTGATTATCTTCTACAACATAAACAGCTTGAACTGTAACTTCTGCATTAGTAGCTAAACGTGTTTGATGAGCAATCCAAAAGGCAATATCTAATGCCGTATGACTGTTGGGAGATGCGTCATAAGCAACAATTAAGTTGACTGCTTTTGAGCTTTGAGTTTTTTCAGAAAAAGGTTTTTTTGGTTCTGGCAGTAGTACCATTTGATCAATTAAGTCATCTCGACCTGTGGCACTTTGCAGACGTGCTAACATTGGCTTAATTTGCACAGCTTTACTTCTCCCAATGAAATGAATTAGTAATGAGAAGCAGGGGGACAAATTTTGGATTTTGGACTTCGGCTACGCTCAGTCGAACGATTTTGGATTGAGTGACGATAACCAAAATCTCAAATCTTAAAATAAGTCAAGGAAACCCCAATAATAACTGTATTACAGCCAAAATCTTGGGGGTTCCTTCCATTGCCTACGGAGTTAGCTGACGGGCTAAGACTGGAAGGTGTCTCTCTCTTAGGAGTGCTGTTAGCGCTAGCAGGGCGTTGAGCCAGTGCTGAGTTAAAACTTTTTACTCTTAAATTGCCACTCTCTGCAAGATTAGCCCCAAACATTGGTTCCTCCGTTTCAAATCCAGATTTCATGAATTTGAATTAGGCTACCCGCTAAAAAAATGATAATCTAATTTACTCGTCTTGTGCAAAATATCGATCAAGGAAATTTAGGGCGTGGTTGCGGAGTTCAAAATACTCTTTTGAGTTTCGCATGGCAGCGCGATCGCGTGGATGCTCAAAAGGAACTTCTAAAATTTCCCCGATATGAGCGGCTGGGCCGTTGGTCATTAAAACGATGCGATCGGACATATAAATTGCTTCATCTACATCGTGGGTAATCATCATCACTGCTTGACGATTATTTTCCCAAATATCCAATACCTGTCTCTGCAATTTGCCACGAGTTAGCGCATCTAGGGCCCCAAATGGTTCATCCATCAGCAACATTTTAGGACGAATTGCTAAGGCTCTGGCAATACCTACTCGTTGTTTCATACCTCCAGAAATTTCATCGGGATATTTGTCAGCCGCCGCCGTCAAGTTTACCATTGCCAAGTGTTGATTTACAATGCTAATTTTTTCAGCCCGATTAGCATTTTTTAGCACTTCATCTACGGCTAAACGGATATTTTCTCGCACTGTTAACCAAGGTAACAGCGAATAGTTCTGGAATACCATCATCCGCTCGGCACCTGGCTGACGAATTTCTTTTCCATCTAGCCTTACTGAGCCGGAAGTGGCTTTTTCTAAACCAGCTACTATCTTTAGTAGAGTTGATTTACCACAACCTGAGTGACCGATTACAGAAATATATTCATCTTCACTAATCGTAAGATTAACCCCATCTAAAACGACAAAATTATCTTTATCAGGTGTCGGATAAGACTTGACTAAATTTTCAATTTCTAAAAATCCAGGGCGGGGCAGAACTTCGTTCTGGGTATTCATCGGTAATGAGGTATATTCCATCATCAAATGCTCCGCAAATAATTTAGTCATCAATCAATTTTGGATTTTTAATTTTGGATTTATTCCGCCCATAAGGAGCACGACTTACACCGAAAATCTAAAATCTAAAATTGGCATGCTCAATATTTAAACTTGGGATTTTAAGACATGAAAAAGCGAGTGGGAGCATTAGCTCTGATGGCAAAACTATTTAGATAACCCACTGGATCGCTGGGGTCGAAGCCTTTCTTATCTATAAATACTTCTGGCGGTTCGACCTTGTAATCATCCTTGGGACACTCAATGCCCATTTCAGATGCTATCTCCCGATATAAATCTGTTCTCCAGCCTTTTTCGGCTAGTTTCTCGGCATCTTTGGGAAATTCTTTAATTTGTCCCCAACGAGCTGCTTGAGTCATCAACCAGATACTTCTGGATCTCCATAAAAATGTTGAGTGTTCTCCTGGCTGTTTGGGAAGGTTGTTAGGAATATCGAAGAAAATCGTGGTGTCAGCAGCTTTGATGGTGCGGTCTTTGCCATCAAAGCCGCCATAGTTGTAGTTGCCGAGAATTCCGGGACTTGTAAACTTCGCAATTGGGGCATTTTTATTTTTGGGTCTTGCACCTGTAAAGGAACGGTCTGTAATCAGTTCGGCTACTTCTTGGCGGTTTTCTACTTTGCTACAATACTGACAAGCTTCAATCATTGCCTTGACGAGGGAACGGTAGGTTTTAGGATTTTTGTCGATGAAAGGTTCCATCACCCCCAAAAGTCGATCTGGGTGTCCCAGCCAGACTTCTTTACCTTGTGCAAAGGTGAAGCCAATGTTTTCATTACCTGTTATTGCTCGTGTATTCCAAGGTTCTGCAACCATGTAAGCTTGCATGGCACCAATCCGCACGTTTGTCACCATTTGGGGGGGCGGAACGATGATAATCCGAAACTCTTTGAGCGGATCAACACCTGCGGCGGCGGATACGTAGCGGACAAAGTATTCGTAAATGGCAGAACTGAGAACAACTGCCCAGACTTTGTTTTCTGAGGGCTGCTTGTCAAAGTAGCCTCGGAAATCACGCCCAAAAGCTTCCAAAGCGCCATCACCATATTTTTCTTGGTACTCGTACCACGGACGCAGCCCAAAATCCCACATGGCTTTGTTCATTGTCATGGCGTTACCGTGGCGGTGAATGGTCATGGCTGCACACAAGGGGGCGTGGCGTGCGCCTTCGGCACCAATTCTGGCGTTGGTGACGGCACCGGATACTACTGGTGAAGCATCTAGGCGACCAAAAATTAAACCGTCGCGGGAGGTGGCCCAACTGGCTTCGCGGTTGAGTGTGACGTTCAAACCATATTTGCGGAAGAAGCCTTTTTTCCAGGCGATCGCAAATGGCGCACAATCATTAACGGGAACGTAACCAACGGTGATATCGGCTTTTTCTAGGTCTTGGGATTTAACTACTGGTTGTACAGCTAAGGCTTCTTCTGTTAGTCCTTTGGCGGATCTATCTCCTGTGATTCCACAGGAGGACAGTGCTATTGATGTTGTGGTTGCTCCTATTCCCTTAATAACATCTCGTCGAGTCCAGTTTATATCACCCATTTTTGTAGCTCCATTGGTGATTAATTGCTCACGCTTTAGACGCAGAGTCTCGTTGTATTTTTTTGCTGTTTTGATAGCAGCCGAATTTTGTTAGTTGGAAGTTTTAGGGCGATGAGTTACTAACTCTTGGATTTTGCCCACGGCGTAATCTAGAATTAACCCAGTTAAGCCAATGATAAACACAGCTAAAAAGACTGAACTCAGGTTTAAGCGACTCCATTCGTCCCAGACAAAAAAGCCGATACCAACACCACCTGTGAGCATTTCTACAGCAACGATTACTAGCCAAGCTATGCCTAAACTAATTCGTAAACCTGTAAAAATATACGGTAAGCTTGCAGGCCAAATAATTTTTGTAATCCGTCGCCAACGTGGCATTTCCAGGACTCGGGCCACATCTAAATAATCTTTGGGAACACTAGAAACTCCTAGGGCGGTATTAATAATTGTCGGCCATAAGGAAGTAATAAAGATGACAAAAATAGCGGAAGGATCTGCTAAGTTGAAAATTGCTAAAGCGATGGGCAGCCAAGCTAGGGGTGATACGGGTTTAAAAATTTGAATGATCGGATTGAGCGCTAGCATTGCCGGTCTGGACATCCCAATTAGAAACCCCAGAGGAATTGCGACTACTGCACCTAATAAAAAGCCTAGTAATACTCGACGCAGACTTGCTATCAATAACCACCCAATTCCTAAATTGCCTGGGCCTCTTTGGTAGAAGGGATTTAAAATATAGTCGAGATTAGCAATTAGCGCTTCTGGTGGGGTGGGCATCAATTCATCGTTGCCAAGTGCTATAATCCACCACAGCCCAATTATTCCCAAGAAGCCCAATAGAGGGAGAAAGAAGACATCTTTAAAAATGACAGGTTTTGCCTTTTTCCAAGCGGCTTGCCCAGCGATCGCGGCGATCGCTGCTAAATTTAGTTGAAATATCATTTACGACCTCAACAGATTTTAAGTGCAGGTACAAAAATTTTGAGCAGTACCAGCCTTGGACACCGATGAGATCGGAACATTATAAAAATGCCGTCCCTTCAGTCTCCTCTCAATGCCTACGAAGTTAGCTGACGGGCTAGGGCTGAGAGATGCCCTTCTGAAGAAAGTTATGAGTTATGAGTTAAATATTTAGTAAATTAACTTTTAACTTTTTACTTTCTCTGAGATTCGCCCCACAATTTGGTTCCTCCGCTCCAACGTCACGCACTGTGATGGGTTGGATTAGGCTGACTTACTCTAAATAGATACGAAATTACGCACATTATAACATTGATATGTAGAATATAACATCAATGCTTCAGTAAATGCATCTGTCTTATGATAAATGTTGTTTATTTTATTACTCCAATCAATTGCTTACCTGAGTTTTGGATAATCAAAAAAATTTTTAATTTCGGTTATATTGTGAGTGAAATCCTTGTCCGGTAAGCTAAACAATTTAATCAAGTCAATCATCAAGGCTGTTATCGGCTAGACTTAAACTTGCTGAGAAACGATATATATTATACTCGATAGCTTTTGTCTACGGGTAATTAATCTAGTCAACGAAAGAATATGTAAAATCTATTTCTTTTGGTAGGTGGAAAATATCACTAATTTTGGTAAATCACCACTCCACTCGCTAAACTATTTGAATATGGAAGTTTACTCATCTATCTCCTAGCTGAATTTAACATAATGGATTTTAGTCAAGTACTGGCTGAAAAAACGGACACCATCCTTAATAAATGGATTGTAGCAGTTCGCAAGGATAGAAGGATTGAAAGTGCTGATGAACTATCTTATACAGCAGTAAAGGATCACATCCCTGATGTTTTGAAAGCGATGGTAACGGTGCTTTCAAAATCTCAAGATAGTGATATTCAGTCAATAGTTATTGCCAGTTTTCAGCATGGAGCTATTCGAGCCGAACAAGGCTTTGATCCAGCAGAAATTGCTAGAGAATATCATCTGCTGCGAATAGTAATATTTGATGCTCTCCAAGAAGATTTATTGAAGGGAACACCTATAGAGATAATTCGTTCTATGCGTTTGATAGACGCAGTTGTAGATGAAGCGATCGCTCGATGTTTCAAGAGTTATGTTGAGGAACGCTTGCGGGAATTACGGCAGTTACAAGCATCACTAAAGCTCCATAACGAGGAACTCACGCGGTTAATTAGCGCCAATCAAGAGTATATTTCCCAATTAGCCCACGAATTAAAACATCCTTTAACTTCCATTATTGGCTACTCGGATCTGTTTTTACGCCAACAACGACGAAAGACTGAGATAAAAGACAATTATACAAATTTAGAACATATTGAGCGCGTACTACGCAATGGTAGACAGTTACTCCATCTGATTAATGATGTACTAGAACTTTCGCGCTATGAGGCGGGACAAATAAAAATTCAATTAGCACCTACCGATGTGCGTGAATTAATCGATAATGTGTGCGAAATGTTGGAACCTTTAGCTGCGGGAAAAAATTTACAAGTTGTGGTGGATTATGAGCGCGCTCCCGAAAAATTAATGACAGATTCTTTTCAATTGCAACAGATTATCACAAATCTTATTAGTAATGCGGTTCGTTATACAGAGTCAGGGACTGTGATTATAATGTGTCAGGTGTTGGAGCAGCAAAGATGGGCGATCGCAGTTTCTGATACTGGAATTGGCATTGCATCAGAAAACCAAAACCAGATATTTGAACCCTATTTTCGCGTAAGTGCTAGCGATCGCCCCTATCTTCCTGATAGTACTGGGTTGGGGTTAGCGATCGTCTCCCGCTTAGTAAAGCTATTGCAAGGTCAAATTAACCTAGCCTCGCAGGTAGGCGTTGGTTCTACTTTCACCGTCATTTTTCCCTTAGAAGTGAAGTTTTAAAAGTATTGGACGATTTCCAATCGTCGGGGCTTTACAAACATTCTCTAAGCTCGACTTTATCCATTTTCTATGAATGCGATCGCTAACGCTAAAACCTTTGTGGGAAAGTCGTTTTACTTTTTCGATTTTACCGATAATGAATAACTTGGAAAAAGTTTTTGCCGTATAAAGAGAACCAAGTTATTAATTTTGGATAAAGTCGAGACCATATCATGTCCCAATACAGTTCAGATAAGCCCAAAACACTTGTAGAGACGGCGATTTATCGCGTCTCAAAAACCCAAAATTGTTGCCAGTAGCCCTTAACTGAAGCCTATTGCATCATGTCCGGTAAATTAGTTGTGATATCTCATTGCTTCGTTTCGCTCGCAATTGACTTGTGTTTAACTGGACATGATATGACTAGTACCGCAAGGCGGAATTAAAAATTAAAAATGACGCGACGCTCCTGCGTCGCTAACGCAGACTCGCTAACGCTGCGCTAAAAAAATTAAAAATTAATACAGCGTAAGTGTTTTAAGCTGTTCCACATTTAAATTGCATATACTGGACGGGCAAGATGCCCATCCCACAAGAGTTGTATTTAATTCGATTATGCAAATTAGATGTTTTTTAGCTTATTCATTTGGAAGGGGTAGTTTATTTCCGCCGATCTGTACTAGAAGTAACGAGTATGAGGTTTGCAAAAATCAAAAAAAATATAAAGCTACCAAAAACATTTAGTATTGCGTTGCTGAAGACTGTTTATTTGATGCTGGAATTATTGCCTATGTTGGGTAGTATACATAACAAACACTGACTTATTTATAGTGCTAAGAGTGCTTTGATGATTGAAATCCTAGCCACACTTTCTGCCTCTGCGGCAGCAGGAATGAGAATAGGCACCCCTTTGCTGATTATTGGATTATTGCAGGGTAGTAACTTATGGTCGCAAGTTCCAATTTTATCTCACATTTCGCCACCAATATTATTAGGTTGCCTCACCAGTTGGTCATTAATTGAATTATTAGTCTCAAAAAAGCTATGGGGGCAAAGATTGCTCCAATTAGTTCAGTTATTTATGTCTCCCCTCGTGGGCGCAATTATGGGGTTAGGAGTAGCTACCGCCACAGCAACGCCAAACTGGCTGATTGCCATAATTGGAGGTTTGTTAGCTTTAGTACTCCAACTAGTCCAAGTTGGTTGGTTCTATCGCTTACGTGGCTTACCGTTGTGGGCAGTCTTTCTTCAAGATACCTTGTGCATTGCCCTAGTACTTTTTGCCTTTGATGCCCCCTGGCAAGGAGGAGTAATTGCTTTAATACTGCTCTGGTTTGCAGTTCGTAGTGCTAAACAGTGGTATGGCTGGTATCGGCAGAAAAGTTAGGAATGAAGATAGAAGTTAAGAGTGAAAAGTTAGCGAGAAAAACTTCCAACTCCTAACTTTTAACTCTTTTCTTTTACTGCAAAATTCCAATCATGTGCAAGAAGCCGTGACCGGTAATTAGCTCAATGATTAAGGCAATAAAACCGAGCATAGCAATCCGACCATTCCATACTTCAGCACTAGTCGTCAGACCCCATTCCCAACGCTCTTGAGGGTACATCTTTACCATCTTTTTCATTTGGGCGGCTTGCGAAAGCTTGAAACTGGGGTTTCTCAGCGCATCAATTACTAATTCGGCTAGTGCGTTAATAAATACTGGATGGGTATTGGGAGCAGGTACGCGCCGGAAGTTGTGAATTCCTGATTCTTCGGCTACTTCTCGATACTCAATATCAATTTCTTGTAGTGTCTCAATATGCTCTGAGACAAAACTGATTGGCACCACAACCAAATCTTTCACGCCTTGTGCGCCTAGTTCTTTGAGGGCATCTTCAGTATACGGTTGGAGCCATTCTACTGGGCCGACACGACTTTGGTAAGCTAAGGTGTGGGCATTGGGTCGATTGAGAGTCTGCATAATTAAGGCAGTACATTCTTCAATTTCTTGCTGATAAGGGTCGCCTGCTTCTTCAACGTAGCTTTTCGGAACACCATGAGCGCTGAAGAATATATGAACCCCATCCGGGTTAGAAAACTGCTCAAGTTCTTGGGCTATGAGTTGCGCCATTGCTTGCAGGTAGCCTGGTTGTTTGTACCAAGAAGGAATGACGGTGTAATCAATGGGTTGAAGGTTTGGATCTTCTTGCCAAAGCTTTTCTAAAAGCCGGAAACTGGAACCACTGGTACTGATAGAAAACTGGGGATATAGTGGTAATATTACCAGGTGTTCTATATTATCTTGGGTAAGCTGGGCGATCGCCTCTTCTGTATATGGATGCCAATAACGCATTCCCACGTAGATATTAGCTTCTTGCCCCAAATAACCCAACTGTTCTTTTAAAGCTTCGCCTTGCGCTTCTGTGATCCGCCGCAGTGGGGAACCGCCACCGATTTGCTTATAATTTTCTTGAGATGTTCTGGTTCGCCGCGTGGCAATAAACCAGGCTAGGGGCTTTTGCAACCAGCGAAATGGTAGGCGAATAATTTCCGGATCGGAAAATAGGTTGTATAAAAACGGCCCGACATCCTCTAGCTTATCGGGGCCACCGAGATTGAGTAATAAGACGCCTACACGACCCATAGCAGTTACTTTCCCCCAATCTTTTCAGGTTTTTTACTAATGTTAACAATATATCTTTATTAAATAATAAAGCTTAATAGCAAGGAAATATGCAATGGCAACAATTTTAAGGGATTGGAGTTACCGCTATCAGTGGTTATATGATGGTATCTCTCGTTTAGCAGCCTTAAGTGTAGGTGGTGAAGCTCGTTTTCGGCAACTTGCTTTGCAAGGCTTAACAATTCACTCAGATTCTCAGGTTTTAGATTTATGTTGTGGGAGTGGCCAAACGACGGAGTTTTTAATAAAAAATTCACAAAATGTAACAGGGCTAGACGCTTCACCCAAGTCTTTGCAACGAGCGCGGCAAAATGTACCATCAGCTTCTTATGTGGAAGCTTTTGCCGAGGAAATGCCATTTGCAGATAATTTGTTTGATGTGGTGCATACCAGTGTTGCATTACACGAGATGGAGCCTCTGCAATTGCAAAAAATTATTAATGAAGTTTATCGGGTACTGAAACCAGGAGGAGTGTTTACGCTGGTGGATTTTCATGCTCCGACAAATCCGATATTTTGGCCTGGGGTATCAGTGTTTTTGTTGTTGTTTGAGACGGAAACAGCTTGGCAATTGTTGAAAACTGATTTAGCTAAGTTGTTAAGTGATACTGGCTTTGATGTGGATCAGCCAACTTTATATGCAGGTGGTAGTTTGCAAGTATTACAAGCGAAGAAGTGAATAATACTGCTTTATTAATGGCAAGTAATATACCTTGCTATTAATAAAGTAGAAGTGACTGTTATATTGAAATTAGCATGATGGAATTTTGAGGTTAATAAAAATGACACAGGAATTAATAGACCTCAGAACTTGTATCCAACAAGGACGTTACGCAGATGCCTTGGCAATTGTAGATGAATTAGAAGGCATGAGTAAACAAGCTATTCTGCGAAATATCCAAGCTTATTTAAGGATTCTGCTGATTCATTTGATTAAGAACCAAGTAGAACAACGACTAACTGGTTCATGGGCAAATTCTATTCGTAATTCAATCCGAGAGATTAAAAAGCTAAATATCAAGGACAATAAAACATCTTACTATATCAATTTAAATGAATGGGAAAATCTCATAGAAGAGGAAGTGATTGAAGATGCGATCGCTGATGCCAGCGATGAAGTAATTAATGGCAAATTTACTCGCTCTCAATTGTCAGCGATGCTAGATAAAAGCCAAATTTTAACTACAGCAAATAGTTTACTAGCTTTAACATATACTTATTCTGCGAAGGAATTACCAGCGATTATGGATGATTATCTTAGTCAGTTAGCCGGTGGAGAAGATTGGATAAATCGGGAAAAATAATTATCCGCTCTTTGTAGCGAAAACTGAGGTAGCAAAAACAGCCAGTATTGCAGTAAACTGATTGGTAAGCCGTAGTATTTCCACTATAGTACTGTACGGATCACCAACAATAAAGTTTTTGCCAATTCAAGGTAGAGATGATGAAAGAAATAACACGCCGCAAATTTATCGCAACTGCCACCTTGGCGACGGGTTTTGCCCTAGCAGTGCAGCCTATTTCTGCCCAAGTCATCACCACCGATGCTAAAGGGTTGGTAGCTGGTGCGGTGAAAATTCCTGTTAAAGATGGTGAAATTCCTGCCTACAGAGCAGTACCTTCTAGTGGTGAAAATTTTCCCATTGTCCTAGTGCTTCAGGAAATATTTGGTGTACATGAGCATATTCAGGATGTGACTCGTCGCTTTGCCCAGTTGGGGTATTTAGCGATCGCACCGGAATTATTTGTGCGTCAAGGGGATGTCTCAAAGTTAAGCAACATCGATGAAATTCGCCCAATTGTCGCTAAAGTACCAGATGCCCAGGTGTTATCCGATCTCGATGCCACAGTAAAATGGGCAGTGAAATCAGCTAAAGGTAATGCCAGCAAATTGGCTGTTACAGGCTTTTGTTGGGGCGGCCGCATCACCTGGCTGTACGCAGCACATAATCCCAAAGTGAAGGCAGGTGTGGCATGGTACGGGCGACTTGTGGGCGATGCTACTGAACTTCAGCCGAAGTATCCCGTTGATATTGCATCAAAACTGACAGTTCCGGTTCTCGGACTCTATGGTGGGAAAGATACGGGTATTCCTCTCGATACAGTAGAACAGATGCGCGATCGCTTAAAGTCCAGCAGCAGTAAATCTGAAATCATTGTCTACCCCGATGCACCCCACGCATTTTTTGCCGATTATCGCCCCTCCTACCGCGAGAAAGAAGCTAAGGAAGGTTGGCAAAGCCTTCTGGCATGGTTTAAGGACCATGGCGTAACACCACAGTAATTGCACCCTATACGTCAGTAGGGGCACACAGTTAGCTGTGCGCCCCTATCGTCTAATCAACTTTTAGATGCTGAAATTTGAGCTTTTTGTTAGCGCCAATGTTTGGGTATATTCAGATTTTCCGGTAGGATTGTTGTGCGATCGCCAATTGCCTGTTCAATCTGTTGTGATTCTAGGTTTTCCGAGCCGCTCAAGTTTGCTCCAGAAAGGTTAGCTTCTTGAAAACTAGCTTCTTGTAGGTTAGCTGTACTAAGTAATACACTATCTAAATTAGCTCCAGCAAGTTTTGCTCTTTGTAAGTTACTGCCAATCAGGTTTGCATCTTGGAGATTGCTACCCTCGAAGTTGACTTCTTCTAAATTTGCATCACAAAGGATTGCCCCTTCTAAGTTGGCATCACAAAGGATTGCTCCTTTTAAGTTGGCATCACAAAGAATCGCTCCTTCTAAGTTGGCATCATAAAGGATTGCTTGAGAGAGGTTCGCTTTTCTCAGAACTACACCTTGAAGATTGGCTTCTGGGAGGATTGCTTTTTGCAGGTTGGCTTCATAAAGGATTGACCCACAAAGATAGCTTACTGACAAGTCTGCCTCAGAGAGGTTTGCTCTGGTAAGATTGACCCATTGCAAGTTAGCTCCTACAAGCATTGCTCTAGAGAGATTAGCTTCCGTTAAGTCTGCATAACTGAGGTCTGTATTGCGTAAATCCAGCTTTTGATTTACCGGATCTTTATATGAATCGCGTCGTCCAATGACAGTTAAGGCTGTTTGAATATCTGTAGGCAGTTTTGATGACTTCTGTGACTCGTCTTCATATTCTTGATTCACCGAAGCATTCTCGCGGATAAAAGCAGCGAGGATTTCCATAATTGTCCAATGGTCTTTTGAGGAATCCTTGGCAATTCGTTCTAAAGCATAAATTGCAGCGAATCGCGTTTCAATCTTTTCATTTCCCAGTTGCTCAATTGCTTTAGAAAAGCGTTCGGGAACAATTTCTTGGGGAGTGGGTTGTGTGCAATTGATACCAGAACCGATATTGTTATCCCAAAGTAGTGTCCCAGCAAGGAGTTGGGTTAACAAACTCTGATTCTCATCCAGAGAGAGTCTGGAAGTATAGTAAGCATTAATTATTAATGCTATTCCTCCAATAATTATGGCAATAGTTGTTAATGCTTGGGTAATATATTCGATTTTTTCTTGATTTGAAAATGCTTGAATATATTCAAAAAATGAGAAAATTAGAGTTAATGATAAAATAAATATAACTGAGATAAATACAAACAAAGTCGTGAGTCCATTTGTCTTTATGAAAGATATGTCATAAGTCTTCATATCTGACTCCTTACGCAAATAAATTTAGGTTGATTCTAAGAGCAACCGTAAATATCTGATAGCGTACAAACACTGATAAACTTGACAACTTCTTAAATCTATTGCGTAAATATCATCTATAAAATGCCCGTTGAAGAGGAATATTTTAATCCTAAATTCATAATTTAGAACTTAGAATGCAATCGGGTGGTAATTTCATATCATGTCAGGCTAATCAAGCTTAATAAAAAATGTTATTTCGTAGTAAGGGTTTAGGGACTGAAATCCCCACTACAAACTGCTGATTATAGGTAATTTTGCGGATATCATATTAAATGACTTCCGGTTGCAGTGACACTACACTCCTAAACTATAACGATAATTAAGATTGCAGATTATTTAATGAACCTTTCTAAGCACATTTGACTAAATTGGAAATGGCACTCACCATGACCGCAGCAAAAAAACAGCGCCGTTGGGGTTCAGATGCCCTAGCTTTACGACTCATAATTTGTCCCAGTAGTCTCTTAGGTGAAAGTCTGGCAAAATTTTAGTGCGATCGCTTGTATTTTTCTAGCAATTGTGGCAAGTAATCATAACCATCCACACCAATAAATTTAATGATGTTAGTCCGGGAATTTACTATTAATTTTTCTACAATTTCATCTCCTAATTTACTCTGTAAAATTGTTAATAAACCAGCCACTTGCCGCCATTCCACCGCAGCAATCTGCTCTAATAAATACATCCCCAAACAGCTATTGGATACAGCTTTTTCGGAATTATTCAGGTTGTAATAACTTTCTGCCAAATACAAAAAGTTCAGCCCTTGCAGATATTTATCACCAGAAAAATGCACCGCCTCAGTGCCTTTTTCTAGGTATTCTACAGCAGCTTGGGGTTTTTCTAAGGCGACGTGAGCAATACCAAGACTGACGTAACAAAGGGCTTGAGTTTGGCGTGCAGACAAGCTGATCCCAAGTGATGGATCACGCAATTTTTCTGACAATTCTAAACCTCGGCGCAAGTATTCTATTGCTTGTTCATAGACATCTGCTTCTATGCGTTCCATTTGCTGCGCCGACAACACTTCGCTATAGCCTAAAGTTGCTAAGGCGTGGGCTTCTCCCAAGCTATCGCCTGCTTGACGAGCCAAAATTAATGCCCTCTGGCTGTAGTTAATCGCCTGAGAATAATCTTTTTGAGCGACGCAAACACGGCTATTGTGGTTGAGATTGGCAATTTCACAAGGTTGATCTCCGGCTTGGCGGGCAATTTCTAAGGCTTCTTCGTGAAATGATTTGGCTTCTTGATATTTACCTAAAATAAACTGGGAATAGCCTAAAAGTGTCATTATCCGCGCTTTTTCTTGAGTACCTTCCACTTCTTTTAGTGGTGTATCCAAATAAGCGATCGCATCTCGCAGCGAATCTCTACCGAAAAAGGCAAACGCCCCGCCGTAAAGAGGGAAGTATTCACGATGGGCAAAAGTTCTGAGAATTTGTAAGACAATTTGAAAACAGGCTTTCGCTAATTGTTCGCCTTTGGTGCGATCGATAGTGGTAGCGAGACGGAAACCATTAGATAACTCGCACCAAACTACAGCGAAACTGAGAAAAGTGGTAATGGACGCAGATGTACCCCATTTGGAATTGTATGGTTGTCTTTCAAACCAAGTCACCAAACCTTGCTGTATTCTTTGCAGAATTACTGTCAATTCTACCCAGTCTTTCAGATTTATATCAGACTGGCTGACAACTACATCCGTTGCCGATCCGCCATCAGCTAATGCAGAAAATAACTGTTTTGGCAAGGGACTGCTAACTTTTATTGCCCATGAAGCCCAAGGTTCTTGCTTTGCTTGGGAATCTTTCAATCCTAATGGCGTTGCTGTTGGTTCGTAAATCCAACTGACAAGAGAACCTTCTAATTGCTGATAGGATTCTACACCGTCAGCAATGGCGATCGCTAGTTGTTGTATTTCTTGTTTGAGGTGGAGATCGTCGTTAGAAGACACCGCTTCTTTTAATTCTTGCGCCAGTTGTTGCAATTGCTTTTTGCTAAAAACTTGGTTTTGGTTAGGATCAATAATTTGTAACAAGATTAAAAAGCGGGAAGCTTCTGAGGCTGTGAGAATTTGTTGCACAGCTGCGGTGACTGCGGCTTGATTTTGTTTTTGTTTTTGGACTCGTTCCCATTCTCCTTGAATACTTTGTAATGCTTTGAGGGTACGATTTAAACGAGCTTTTTTTAATTCAGGAGTCTCTCTTTGGAACAAACTCGGAGAATTTATCACCTTATTTAGTTCAGATTGAGTAGAATGCAAGCGATCGCTCAAACAGCGTTCAAAGATTTCACCATTACCACTGCTTATATTCTCTACTAATTGGCGATGTATATACTCTTTGGAACTTATTTGACCTTTGAGGGCAGTATTAACAATTTCCTCGATTAACTTGTGGTAAGAGTCTAATAAGGAATTAGATGCTGCGGCTGGCGTAGTTTCTGCTGCCAGATTATTGGTTTCAGACTTAGAGGAATCAGATATTTCTTCTTTAGTTGGCGTTACGAAATTTTCCTCAGACTTAGAAGAATCGGATATTTCTTCTTTAGTTGGTGTTGCTAAAGTTTTCCGATAATTTGTCGGTGAAGTATTTGCTTTATAATTAGATAAATAATAATCTGCTAAAGAGCCGCAGAGAAACTCTTCACGAAAGCGGTCTATTTTGGCAAGCGACTGGATTTTGCGGTAACGACGTTTCTGATACCATAAACCAGAAATGAGTAAGCCTGCAATGATTCCTATGCCAACTCCTACCAACGCAACCTTGGCATCTTCTAAAGCTTGATCTTGTTGCTCAGATTTGACAGTCGGATTGGAAGATGCACTTTGAGCAATAGCATAGTCACTCCCGGAACTTAGCTGCACGCTAGTGGCGATCGCTGCAATCGACAGGATAAATCTAAATATTAACTTTGATTTCAACATAATCTAATAGTTTAAAAATATGGTATCAATTTTTGGGTTACTTATGATTTAACGGAGATATCATAACAAAAGAGAGTTCTTCTGGAGATTAATCGCCTCCTCCAAGAGTGAATAGTCAAGAATCAAACTAACTAGATCCCTCTTTTACCAAGGAAGTTCCACTCCACTCATATAGAAAATAAACTTTGTCAACGTAATTTCCGGAAGATGTTCTTATTTCTTAACATTATTTCTGTGTCTAGGAATCTTGACTTCTTAAACTATCTGTATTGGGTATTTTGGAAAATGGCTATAATTTATGGTTATGGCAATCAAACAGCATTGAGTTCGGTAGACAATTGTTGTTATGAATATTATCAGTGTGTCACCGATAGCGATCGCCTATTGGCATTGGAACATAAAGCCAATAAAATATAAATTTTAAAAGAATTGCAACCCATTTCTAACTATCTTGCTCTTTAATTTCTCTGTATGCAGTTTTGTTTACAGAATAAGTGCTTCCCCTAAAGCTCAACTTATAGGTTACTGGTGGTGTAGTTACTCCAGGCGATTGGGCGTTAGGATCAACACAAACAAAATAAGTACATCCCCTAAAGCTCAATTTATGGGTTACAGGTGGTATGGTTACTCCATCTGATTTGCCATTGAGGTCAGTACGATAGAAAGCCCCACGGTAAGTTAAATTATAGTCTGGTTCAGATTTGGGAACTGGCTGTTGTGGATATTGTATTTCCCTGCTGACCACCTTACTTGTGTAGTATTCATAGCTTGTACTGATCAGAATAATAATTAATAGTATAAGTAAAAGTTGCCAAGGAGCTAACATTAAACCCAAAATCAGGCTGATAGCTGCAAATACAGCCACTAAATGTGAGATTTCATTATTATTTTTCTTTAATAAAAAATAGCCACTGATGAAACAAACACACGGTATACCCAAAAAATACAAAGTCATACTTACTACATTTGCAACTAAAAGCAAAGGGTTTATAAAGCAGAGTGAACTTGTTTGGAAAGTTGTTATTTATTTTACCTCCAATCAAGTTTTGCAGTTACCGTGCTAATTGAGTAAAACTGTTACTTCAAGGTATCTGTATTAGCCTTGACCGGAAAAGAAAAATTAACGGCCAAACCTATTTTAAACCTTTGCTAGCAGACTTTTTGAGCGAGATTAAAGCATTTTTTAGAGTGAGCATTTTTGTTTTTATTTATCAGAGAGGTCACGTCCCAAACATGAGATGTGGTAACAGGTAGATGCTCAACGTAAAGTTTTTGCGAAAGTAGATGAAGATATTATCTTATCGCGATGCCTGGGGCAACCCCTGTCGCGACGCATTCCTTAAGGCAGAAATTTACTGATAAATAAAAATTAAAAGCGAACAAATATCACAATACAAAATTATTACTTCGGGGATCTAAATAGGCAGAATAACCTACTAGAGTCTGAACCGATGTGCCTCATGTAACGAAGTAAAAAAAGCATCATAAAAGCCTAGCAATCTCGCGTATCAAAAAAAAGCAGATGCGTGTTAGTGTTTTAATCTCGTTGTCTTCCCTTCGCGCCTTTCACTATGCATCTGCACTATTTACACCCCCAACACCTTGAAGAATTAGTCAAGTGTAGTGGTATAGACTTACACTTAGTGCATCTCAACTTTCGGTCACTCCAAGGCGTAACAGCTTACGAGTACCTGTTGATTTCTGAGCTACTCCCCCGCACCAACACCGGAATGGTGAAAAGTAGTTGGTTGCAGCGTTACGCTCATATCACTGAAGGTGGTTGGTGGTGTTCTGCACTAGACCCCTTGAATAATTGGCAAATGATGGAATGGGGATGCTTTAAGCCAAACCAACCCCGACAAAATCACAATGGCAAGTCCATCAAGTACGAGCATCCCCCCAGCACGCCAACGCGGGTGTTTTGTTTGCGGGTAACGTTGCAAGTATGGCAGCAAGTTGCTGGGCGTTACAATTTGGTCATGCCCGACAATATCAACATTACTGTTGATGGTGAAGCGGAAGGATTTTGGCAATGGGTGATGCAACAGAATATTCCCCTTATCATCTGTGAGGGTGTAAAGAAAGCAGCCACATTGTTGACGCAAGGATATGTAGCTATTGCCATTCCCGGAATTACCAGTGGTTATCGGGTTGTGAAAGATGAATTTGGCAAAGTTACCCGTCGTCAGCTAATTCCCGATTTAGCAGCCTTTACAATTACAAAGCGCAGCTTTTACATTTGCTTTGATTTTGAAACTCAACCCAAGACAATTGCTGCTGTCAATAATGCTATTTCTCAACTTGGTTGTTTATTCCAGCAAAAAAATTGCCTTGTTAAAGTCATCGAACTTCCAGGAATAGAAAAAGGAGTTGATGAGTTTATTGTTGCTAAGGGTGCAATTAGTTTCGAGAAAGTTTATCGCCAAAGTATTGATTTAGAAATTTATCTTGCTCAAACCAAACCCCACACTGAGTTAAGCATTCCTGCTGCACTTACCTTCAACCGCCCTTATATAGGTGAAATCCCTTTCCCCACCTCTGGATTAGTAGGAGTAAAATCAGCGAAAGGAACGGGGAAAACTACAGCATTGCAAGGTGTTGTTCAGCAAGCAAAAAGTAGAAATCAACCCGTTTTATTAATTACACACCGAATTTTACTCGGACGATTTTTGTGTGAAAAAATTGGTATTCAATGGGGAACGCATAAAGAAGAACGGGAGAAAAAGATTAATAAAACACTTACCCCCGCTCCTCCCATCCTCCGCTCCCTCTTTCCTCAGTCTTCCCTTGGCTTGTGCGTTGATTCGATTTGGAAACTTAACCCGGAAAATTGGCGTGGGGCAATAGTAATTTTAGATGAAGTAGAGCAATCTTTGTGGCATCTATTAAATAGTAATACTTGTAAGCACAAGCGGGTAAAAATATTAAAGTTATTCCAGCAACTTATTGCTACAGTTTTAACTAGCGGGGGATTAGTAATTGCCCAAGATGCTGATTTATCAGATGTTTCACTTGAATATTTGCAAGGATTGGCAGGAATTAAATTAACACCTTGGGTAGTTCTGAACCAGTGGAAACCTCACCAAGGTTGGGACGTGACTTTTTATGATTCACCAAATCCTACGCCGCTAATTCACCAACTGGAATTGGATTTACTTGCTGGACGTAAATGTTATGTTACTACTGATAGTCGGGCTGGGCGTTATAGTTGTGAAACAATTGAACGTTATTTGAAAGAACGGTTACAAAAATTACGGCGACAATTTCCTAAAACTCTGGTAGTTAGTAGTCACACTACAAATACGCCTGGTCACGCAGCAGTTGATTTTATTGCAGCGATTAATCAAAAAATATCTGAATATGACGGCGTTTTTGTTACCCCTAGTCTTGGTACAGGAATTAGTATTGATGTCCAACATTTTGATCGAGTTTATGGCATTTTTCAAGGGGTAATTCCTGACTCGGAAGCAAGACAAGCACTAGCAAGAGTCAGAGATGATGTGCCGCGTGTTGTTTGGTGCGCTAAACGAGGTATTGGTTTAATTGGTAGCGGGAGTACAAATTATCGCTTGTTATCTGATTGGTATCAGGAAAATCAAAAGGAAAACTTAGCTTTGCTGAGTCCATTGCATAAAATAGATGTAGATTTACCTTTAGTTTATGACCCAATTCACTTGCGAACTTGGGCAAAGTTATCTGCAAGGGTAAATGCTTCTATTCGCCTCTATCGGCAATCAATGCAAGATGGTCTAGTTGCTGATGGGCATCAAATTCAGGTGCGGAGTAATGCGGTTCACAATAATATTATTCGAGATTTACGCCTAGCCTTTTTGGCAACTGATGCCGATGATTTAGCTACCCGCAGAAGATTAATTTTAGAAATTGTTAAGGTTCAAAAAGATTGGGCACAAAGCCGTCAAAAAGCTAAAGAAATTAAACGCAAAATTAAAGAGATTAAGCAGCAAAATCAACTATCAGTAGCATCTGCTGTAGCCAATGCTAAAGATATCGATTATGTGAAATATGAGCAGCTATTAGTTAAGCATTCCCTAACGGATGGAGAACGCAACCAAATCAACAAATATGTTCTTAGACAAAGATATGGTGTAGAAATTACTCCTTGGCTGAAGTTGCAGGATGAACAAGGATATTATCGTCAACTATTAATTCACTATTATTTAACTCATGAGAGTGAGTATTTTCACGTTAGAGACGAGCAAGAATGGCATCAGCAATTGTCTTGGGGTGAAGGGAAAGTTTTTCTCCCAGATTTAAAAACTTACACGCTCAAAGTTGAAGCGATGAGAGCTTTAGGAATGCTTCAGTTTATCGAAGCAAAACGCGAATTTACTGAGAATGATCCAGATTTAATATTGCTGAAAAATATTGCTTTTCAGCACAGTAAGCATATTAAAAGAGCGCTTGGTATTAACTTAGTTGGGGAGAAAGAGCAGGTTTCGGCAATAAAAATACTCAGCCGACTATTAAATTTGTTGGGTTTGAAGCTAAAGCGAGTAAATGAGGTTTATCAAATTGATTTAGAAACGTTAGATGATGGCAGGGAGAAAATATTTGCTGTTTGGCATCAACGAGATGAGTTGATGTTGGCTCATGTTAAGAGTGTTGGTTATGAGTTGCCTGATTATTCTTCAGACTGGAAGTTTGAAATTATGCAACCGCAGTCTGAAAAGGCTAACCAGATGGTGTCTATGCCTACTCTTCCGTTATCAAAGATATAGCAAAATTGCACAGTGTAGATGATTGGTATTTCAAGACGCGATAAATCGCGTCTCTACAACTGGGTTTTGGGCATTGGTCTTTGCTTAATTGGAATAATTTTCAAAACATATCGTTAAGAATCCTGATGCTTTAGGCTAGAGAATGTCAAAAGCCAAAAAAATTATATGAATGCGGAAGATTTTTTTAACCAAGGATTAAACCACAATTCCCAAGGGGACTATCAAGCTGCGATCGCAGCTTACACCCAAGCAATCAAGCTAAATCCCGATTATGCCGAAGCTTACCATAATCTAGGGCTGATTTTAAGTGGTCAACTCAAAGATTATCGCAGTGCGATCGCTAACTTCAATCGCGCCATTGAAATCAATCCCAATTTTGCCATCGCCTATTACAACCGCGCTAATGCTCGTTACTTTTCAGCCGATTATGAAGGGGCGATCGCGGATCACAATCAGGCTTTACAATTAGATTCCAATCTGGCGCAATCTTACCACAGCCGGGGCAATGCCTACTTTGCTTTGGAAAACTACGACCAAGCGATCGCAGATTATATCCAAACAATCGAAATGAGTACCCAATTAGCTGATAATATCAATGTTGATATTGCCAACGCTTATCATAATCGCGGCGTAACTCGTTTTGAACGTGGCGATCATCAAGGGGCGATCGCAGATTTTCAGCAAGCTTTACAATGGCATCCCCATTTTGCCGCAGCTTACAGCAATCGGGGTAACATCCACCAGATTTTAGGAAATTATCAGGAAGCGATCGCTGACCATAACCAAGCGTTACAATTAGATCCTAATTTGGCGGAGGCTTATCATAACCGAGGTAATGCCCACTACGCTTTAGCAGATTATCAAAGTGCGCTGGCAGATTACAACTACGCCCTAAAAATCAATCCCAGCTTTGCCGGAGCGTACTATAATCGGGGTCTTGTGCTTGCTCACCTCAAAAACTATCACGAAGCAATTGAGGACTTTAACCAAGCATTAAAGCTGAATCCTGATGATGTGCAAGCCTATTGTGAGCGCGGTCTGGTTCGTAGTACTCTTGAAGATTACGAGGGTGCGATCGCAGATTATGACCAAGCTTTACAAGAAAATCCGACTCTCGCTTTAATATACGGCTTTAGGGCTAATGCTCGTCGCCGATTGGGAGATTATCAAGGCGCAATTGAAGATAGCAATCGCCTATTACAACTCAATCCTAATTTAGCAGAAGGATATTGCGATCGCGCGGCGGCTCGTCGTTCTGTAGGAGATCATAAAGGCGCCATTAAAGATTACGATCGAGCATTAGAGATTAATGATAATTTAGCCGCAGCTTATTATGGTCGGAGTATTGCCCGTGAAGCTCTGCAAGATTTACAAGGAGCAATTGATGATAATACTCAAGCCATAGAGCTTGTTCCTGGCTTTTCCCAAGCCTATTGCAATCGGGGAAATGCGCGTCGTCTTTTAGGAGATGAACAAGGAGCGATCGCAGATTATGACAAAGCATTACAAATTAATCCTGATTTAATTGAAGCATATTACAACCGGGGTTCTACCAACTATGCTTTAGAAGCTTATGAAAGTGCGATCGCAGACTACACCCAAGCTTTGCAAATAAATCCCCAATCTGCTGCATTTTACAGCGATCGTGCTAACGCTCACTATGCCCTAGAAGATTATCAAGGGGCAATAGAAGATTACAGTCGAGCGATCGCCATCGACCCCAGTTTTGCCGAAGACTGGTACAATCGGGGTCGTAGCCGTTCACTTTTGGGAGACTTACCAGGAGCGCTTGCAGACTTAAACCAAGCCTTACAGCGTCAGCCTAATTGGGCTTCAGCTTACATCCTTCGAGCAGATGTCTACCGCAATCTGGGAGACTCTCAAGGAGCAATTGCCGATTTTCAGAAATCCGCAGACTTGTATTACCAAGAAGGGAATATCCAGTATTATCAACAAATTATTGAGCTAATTGAACAGATTCAATGAAGGGATTGGGGATTGGGAAGAACTTTTCAATATTTCTCCCTAGTTTCCCTCATCTCTCCCAATACGGTTCGGTTAGGGTTTGTTGATGAAAATTCTAGATCATAAAGACGCGATAAATCATCACAAAGACGCGATAAATCGCCGTCTCTACAAAATACTGATTATTGTAGAGACGGCGATTCATCGCGTCTCTTGCTATTGTCATCTCTCCAGTCCCCAGTCCCCAATCCCCAATCTCTACTCCTCAAAGCGAAAGCGTTCCATGAAGCGGCGGTCAATCCAATCTTTGTAATGCCACAATAATTTGTGGGGTGGTAGAGTGATAATACCTCTGGTAGCGTAGGCGTTGCCCGTCGCAGACATCGCTCGTTTGTCTCCTGTACCAATTAAACTTAAATATTGTTTCTGTGGTCTATAAGGTTTGAGCGACTTATCTAATAAAATTCGCTGCAAATTCTCAAACAAAGGCTTACCTTGCCTAACAGCAAATACCCCAGCTTTCGGACGCGGATGATTTACCATTGTCGCAATGTCACCTGATGCAAATACCTGTGGGTGCGTTTGAGATTGCAACGTGTCTTCTACCAGAATAAAACCTTGCTCATCAGTTCCTAGTCCAGCATTTTTTAACCATTCTGGTGCTGATGCTTGTGTTACCCAAAAAATTTTATTGCACTCTACAGTCAACCCAGATTCACATTTAATTTCAAATATTTCTTGAGTTTCTCTCTGTGTTAGGTGTGCGACATTACACACACTTTCTCCAAGATGAAGCTTAATACCTCGCTCAGTTAAAATTTGCTGAATTTGATGCCGTGCTGATTGGTGGTAATTGGGCATCAGTTCTGTGCTACGCTGGAATAAATGAAGTTCTAAGTTTGTAATTGGTTGTTGAGTTTTATCTAAAATCTGATGTAAACGAGATTGCATCGATAGCGCCAATTCTACACCGCCAACGCCTCCACCTACGATCGCAACGCTAATTGGTTCTTGAGGATTTTTACCTACAGCTTCAATTAGTTCATGCCAATGCTCTAATAGCTGCGAGACTGGTTTAGCTGCGATCGCATATTCTGCCGCACCTGATACAGATATTGTGGCCGGAGTGCTGCCAATATCAATAGACAGCAAATCGAAATCTACCACAAGTCCGTTAGCACAAAGAACTTTGTTGTTTTCCAAGTCTAGGGCAACTACTGTATCAACATACAACTGTGCTTGAGCAAAGTTCGCCAAGGGTCGCAAGTCAATATGACATTCATCGTGGCTGTAAAATCCAGCAATGTGTCCTGGTAACATTCCAGAGTAGGCTGTCTGTGATGCTGCGGTAATCAACGTCAAACGTACTCCCGGTAAAGGTTTGACTCCGAACATTCTCAAAACAATAGCATGGCTATGACCGCCACCAATTAACACCAGGTCTTTAACTATTGGCTGTGGGTTTTGCTGCATTTCAATCCTCAGATTTAGTTAATTACTGATTAGGAATACAAAATAAAAATCATCATGATCAGAGTTGATTGTCAGTGAAGAATAAAAACTAGCAAGTACAATTGATGATTGAGGAAGGCAGCAGTAAGTATGCTCATGTCTACTTCCTTAAAGTTATATTTTCTATTTTACTTGTTGCATTAGTATGGTCAAATATTGACCATACATGAAACAATAGCATACCCGAATAAATTGTTCAAAAAGCCTGTGAGTATTTAAGAATATTTTCAATAATTATTAACGATTTTGATACCATGAAAAATATTTTATCAATAAATAAAATCCAGCTATCAAAAATACTCTTTTGGATACCTACTTTCCAGGAAAAAATTAAAGGAACTCACTACAAATCGTCAAAAAAACGTTTAAAAATAGCAAGCCAACAGTTAAGAAATAACCAAATAGAAACCAGGTTAGCTGTAATTAATGATTTAGAGCAAATTGTCCATAATTATCCACACTACCATTGGCTAATTATGGATATTCTTGCTACATTCGTTCGAGAAAATTCTCCTTATATACCCCACGAGAAAATCACGAGCAACCTATCAACAAAAGTTCGTGTAGATATTCAAGCAGCCCTTACTGTTATCGCCAGAAGAGATGCAAACCAAGACCCAGAAAATGAGCAACTTGATTTGAGCCACACGGACATGAGAGGAGCAAACTTACATGGGGCTAACCTAGCACAGACAAATCTTTATCAAACTAATCTTGCTGGAGCCAATCTTACAGAAGCCAATCTAGCGGGAGCAATACTCAGTGCAGCTAATCTAGAAAGAGCGAACTTATATTTAGCCAACTTAGAAGGAGCAATTCTGAGTGTAAGCAACCTAGAAAGAGCTAATCTTTCTAAAGCTAACCTGCATCGTGCAAGTTTATATCTAGCTAGGTTGAACGGCGCAATTCTCAATGATGCCATCCTCGATGGTGCAAACCTCAGAGAAACCAAATTCTCTAAGTAAAATACTTATATCATCCCGCTTGATTACTTTTCCCTACTCCCTACTCCCTACTTCCCATTCCCTATTTTCAGCGTAATTCGTAATTCTTGTACTGCAAGGGTTTCAATGATTTTGAGTGGATGGTTTCTTTCTGTCGTAACATACAAGTGTATTCGATATCATTCTCTAATTCAATGAGTGTTTTGACACCTATTATAATTTTCTGCTAAATGCTATACTATTTTTCCCCAACATCTAAGTAATAATTCTAGGTTGTAAGGAAAATCTTTACCATGTCTTCTAAAAAGACAGACGCTCTGTTGAATTGGTTGATAACCATAACAGTTATATTTGGCTTCTCATTGACTGTAATTTTTTTCGCCTTATCCAGTATTAAGGAATTGTCAATTCAGGAAAAAATCCAGTATAGAAACCAAGCATTAACAACTACTGCAATAGTTTTTCTAGCATCGGCAGCAATGTTTAATACTTATTATTCAGCAAAGCGTGCCCAAGCGATGCAGAAAAATGCGATCGCAGCTGAGAAAAACCTGGAAATTGGCATACAAAATGCAAAACTCAATCAAGACAGATTGATTTCAGAACGCTTTATGGGAGCAATCGCCCAGCTTGGCCATGAAAAGGTTGAAACCCGGACAGGCGCTATTTATGCATTAGAAAGAGTTGCTCAGGATTTTCCAAAAGAACACTGGACAATAATGGAAATCCTCACTGCCTTTGTGCGAGAAAATGCCCCAAAGGAGCAGGTAAAAGCAGACCAACAAAAGCCAGAATATCAAGGAGGAGTTTATTCAAGTAGACGTAGGGGTGGGTCGCGTCCGACACCGCCGTTAGACCCAAATCTCCATGAAGAATTGCCAAAAATACGCACTGATATTCAAGCAGCCTTAACTGTTATTGGCAGGCGGAATTTACTTGAAGATCCAAAAGATCAGAAACTTGATTTACGTAACACCGACATTAGACAAGCAGACCTGCTAAAAGCTAACCTGCAACAAGCAGACCTCCGTGGGGCTGACTTGAGTGGGGCTGACCTCCGTGGGGCTGACTTAAGCGGATCTGACCTTAGTGGTGCTAAACTCATTCGCTCTATTCTTTATGAAACAAAATTACTAAAAGCTAGCTTATGTGGAGCCAACCTTTGTTTAGCTAACCTGAATCGTACCAACCTCTGTGGAGCTAACCTGCGTTCTGCCAACCTCTCTGGAGCAAGTCTGCGTGCAGCTAATCTGCAAGGGGCGAACCTTTATAAAGCTAACTTGCAACAAGCCACCTTGAAAATAGCCAACCTCTCAGGGGCAAAGTTATTTTTAGCTAATTTGCAAGGAGCAAAATTAGGTAAAGCCAACCTGCACCTAACGGGTTTGATTGGTGCTAACCTCTGTGGGGCTAATTTGAATGGAGCTAACCTTTCTGGGGCTAACTTGAATGCAGCTAAATTACAGCAAACTGAAATCTATTTTGCCAATCTTTCAGAAGCCAGCTTAACAGAAGCTGACCTGTATCAGGCTAACCTCATCGGAGCCAACCTGTATCGGGCAACTTTTTATCAAGCTAATTTGACTCAGGCAAACCTTATGGGGGCTAACTTTTCAGAAGCTAATCTTAGCGATGTCAAATTAGAAGGGACAATTTTGACCGGAGCTAAAAACTTAGAGTTGCAGCAGATTAGAAAAGCACTTGGCGATCGCACCACTCGCCTACCCGATTATATCGAAGCACCGACAGATTGGCGGCAGTCTGGTTAAGTGACCTCAGCATCATTAGTTATTTGGGCGCATTCTACCAGTTTCATTTAATGCTATAGTTTCTACCAAAAGTCTCCGTAATAATTATAAAAACGAAAATATTTTTGATAACAACCAAGACCCTCAGAGAAATTGATTAACAAGACAGAATTCAGGGGGAGCATCCCAAATGTATAAAAATATAATTTGTCATTGCGTTCGCCCTCAATACTGCTCGGTTAAGCCCAAAAAAGCACTCCGAGGTAGGTTGGGTTGAGGAACGAAACCCAACATTTTCAGGGCTTTGTTGGGTTTCACTCCGTTCAACCCAACCTACAAATCTTCAAAACCTACGCAGTATTGTGTTCGCCCTTGGCGTTCCCGCAGGGTACGTAACGCAGTGAAGCAAAGCAATCGCAACATTTGTACATTGCGATTGCTTCATTCCGCTTTGCTTCATTCGCAATGACAAGTAACGATTTTAGTAAATTTGCAAAATTGGGATGCTCCCAACCACATTTACCGTAGGGGCAATTCATGAATTGCCCCTACGGTACGGATATTTTACTAAGCCCCGACAGCTTCCTTGGCTGCGTATAGCACCTCAGCGTTGATTTCCTTGAAACCGCGATCGCGCGCGAATTTTTCAGTATTACGCTTCACTTTGCCGCGAACAAATCCCGGAATCTTATTCAATTCCGCTTGACCATCTTTTGTCCAATTCAAATCAGAATCAGCAGAAATTCCCCTAGTAATAACTTCTTTGGTATCATGACCACCGAAGATTTCTAATAGGTGATCTTCCATTCCCAAAGTGAAGGAATTGTAGATTAAATCTGTAATCTGATTCGTGCCTTCGTAACCCATAAATGGTTTGTAACCAATGGGGAAGTTTTGGACGTGGATTGGTGCAGCAATTACGCCGCAGGGAATATCCAAGCGTTTACCAACATGGCGTTCCATTTGCGTACCGAAAATGGCAGAGGGTTCGACACGAGCGATCGCATCCCCAATTGCACCATGATCTTCGGAAATTAGCACTTCATCGCAATACTCGCTCACCTGTTCGCGGAACCAGTCTGCATCATATTTACAGTAAGTTCCAGCCCAAACAACGTGAATCCCCATTTCTCGCACCAGAATCTTGGTAATGGCGGCGGCGTGGGTATTGTCACCAAAGACCACAGCTTTTTTGCCAGTCAAGTTTTGACAGTCAATCGAACGGGAGAACCAAGCAGCCTGAGAGACATGGAGGGTTTGCTCATTGATGAAGTTTTCGTAGTCAACTTCTGCACCTTGAGCGTTAATTACCTGCTGAATCTTACGAATACAACGGGCAGTTTCCACTACACCCATTGGAGTAATGTCTATATAAGGTGTGCCAAATTGTTCTTCCAGGTAACGAGCTGTGGTCAAACCGAGTTCACGGTAAGGCACCAAGTTAAACCAGGCTTGGGACATCTTTTTCAAGTCATTTACCGAAGCACCTTCAGGAATTAAGGTATTTACCTCAATTCCCAAGTCAGCCATCAACCGTTTAAGTTCGGTGCAATCGTGATTATTGTGGAAACCGAGGGTGGTAGTACCGATAATGTTAACTGAGGGTTTTGCTGTTTTGCCCTCAGGCAATTCGCCGCGCTTCCGAGCTTTTTCAATGTAGTATTGGACAATTTGATCCAAAGTGCGATCGGCGGCTTGCAGTTCGTTGTAGCGGTAGTGGTTCACATCCGCCAGCATGACATCTCCTTTCGCTTCCAACTGCGCCCGTTCCACAAAGTTGTGCAAATCCTCTTGCAAAATGCTGGAGGTGCAGGTGGGAGTTAACACAATCAAATCTGGGTGTTCCTCGGCATCCTTGCGGACGATGTTATCTACCACCTTCTCTTGGGAGCCGCGTGCTAAAACGTTGCGATCGACGACACTGGTTGTCACCGGAGTAAAATCCCTCTCCCGCGATAGCATGGAGCGCATGACGTTAAAGTAGTCATCGCCAATGGGGGCGTGCATGATCGCATGAACATTTTTAAAAGAACTAGCGATTCGTAGAGTGCCGATGTGGGCTGGGCCAGCATACATCCAGTAGGCCAATTTCATGTTTGTGTCTCCCTTTTAAACTCAAATAACTAAGTAAGTGGGCGTAAAAAATATAAGATAGAGCTTACCACCAACCCCTTCAGTGCTTAGTTTACCGCCGTAGGCATCGCCCAGCGTGTCGTTGGTAGAGAAGGGGAGAGGTTTGGAGAGAGGTATTATCTTTAATTCAGCCCATTTACTTATAAGTGCTTGATTATTAAGTCGTTTCTGATTTTCTCAAACCTGCTGGCTGAAAAAAAATAAGGTTTGTTGCGGGTTTTAGGGGAGGCGATATAGCTGAAATCTTTTTACTGCTTGGGATACAGCCATCAATTTAAACAACATTGCTGGTGATTTTGTAAAAAAATCTTAATGTTCCGGTAAATTTGTTTATCACAACAGAGTTCAGGAGTCATATCATGTCCGGGTAATTAGTTGTCATTGCGAACGAAGTGAAGCAATCCCAATGTTTCTGCGATTGCTTCACTTCGTTCGCAATGACGTTTTATAAGTGTTTAACCGGACTTGATATCAGGAGTCAGAATGAATCCTGTACTCTACGCGCTATCAGTAGCGAGTCTGAATGCTCGCAAAGAGTGATTTTGAATTCTTCTTCAATTAAATCCGCAGTAAGGTTGATCGCGGTTAGTTCTTCGTTGAGTAATTAAAATTTACCCTCAAAACTCTAAACTATTGAGAGGTTGTTCAAATCCCTCAATAGTTTAGAGTGAAGAATAATGGCAGATTGGCAAAAAATAACAGGTGGCATCACAGCACCAAGGGGGTATCAGGCGGCGGGAATTACCGCAGGGTTGAAACCTTCAGGGTTGCCAGATTTAGCTTTGATATTCTCAGAGGTGGAAGCGATCGCAGCTGGTGTGTTCACCACTAGCCAAGTTAAAGCTGCCTGCGTAGAATATTGTCGCCAACGCTTGCAAGCCAAACAAAGCGCTCGTGCCATCCTCTGCAACGCTGGACAAGCAAACGCCGCTACAGGGACTCAAGGCTACCTTGATACCCTAGAATCTGCTCTGGCAGTAGGTCAAGCATTAAACATCCCATCTGAATCTGTGTTATTGGCTTCCACTGGCGTGATTGGTCAAAGAATTAAGATGGATGCTTTGCGAAGCGGGATTCCCAAGGTAGTAGCAGCACTATCACAAACAGGCTCAGATGCCGCCGCCGGAGCGATTATCACTACAGACTTGGTAACAAAATCTATTGCTTTAGAGACAACTATAAGCGACCGCCCGGTACGAATTGGCGGCATTGCCAAAGGTTCCGGCATGATTCACCCCAATATGGCAACCATGCTGGCATTTGTTACTTGTGATGCTGTGGTTTCGCCTCACCTTTGGCAACAGATGTTAGTAAGGGCAGCTGACAGAAGCTTTAATTCCATTACCGTGGATGGTGATACCAGCACCAACGACAGCTTAATCGCCTTAGCAAACGGTCAATCCCGCACGCCAGCAATTATAGAATGGGGCGCAGAAGCAGAGAAATTAGAGGCGATGTTAACAGCAGTTTGCCAGCATTTAGCCAAAGCGATCGCTCGTGATGGTGAAGGCGCAACCTGTCTAATTGAAGTGGAAGTAACAGGGGCCCATGATGAACTCTCTGCCCGACAAATAGCCAAAACCATCGCTGGTTCATCCTTAGTTAAATCTGCAATCTTTGGACGCGATCCAAATTGGGGACGCATCGCCGCCGCCGCCGGACGTGCAGGTGTGCCATTTGAGCAAGAGAATCTGCAAATTAAGCTAGGGGATTTTTTAATGTTAGAAAATGGGCAACCTCTACAATTTGACCGTTCAGCAGCGAGTGCTTATTTGAAAAAAGCAGCAGGGGGTACTTATCTCCAACAGGATACGGTGTTAATCTCCGTTAATGTTGGCAATGGTTATGGTGTGGGTAAAGCTTGGGGTTGTGATTTAAGTTATGACTACGTGAGGATTAACGCTGAATACACTACATGAGCTACTCACAACTCTTTGCTAGGTTGAGACATTAAAATCTCATTTACAGGTATAATTTCCTTTCACTTTCAGGTTGAGATAAATACCTTGGTAGGGGCGTATAGCTAGCCATTGGTGTCAACTTAAGCTCAAAGGTTTATTCCACAGGCGTTTTACCCCCCTTAATCCCCCCTTTCTAAGGGCAGGGCTGTTTCATTCCCTAAAGAGCGCTAAATATCAAGGGTTCTAGCGATTTAAAATTGATTATTTTGTTACCAGCGTGCCAAGAAAATGAACAATTTCACTGTTGTTCCAGTGCTTAAAAGTTCATCTTCTCGTCACCCTCACTTACAATTTTCTCGCTAACCATCTTGACAAATCCTGTTTGAAATGGAATGAATCAGCCCTGCTTTCTAAGGGGGGAAACAAGAAATCTAGTTCCCTCCCCTTTATAAGGGGAGGGTTAGGGTGGGGTAACGTAGATTGTCATGGGAAGCCCGTTTTGACAAGGGTTTCATGTTAAGTTGACACCAGTGACAGCTAGCTAGCTGTACGCCCCTAAATCATAATGTCAACAGAATAGTTGTTATAACTAAAAACTTATACCTGACAAATTATTACTAAAATTAAGTTAAAAAAGAAGTGAAAAGAGGAAATCATAAAGTAAACATAATAGTCTTCATAAATAAGAGTTTATATATTAAAAATTATTCCTATAGTTAAGGATAATAGATAAATTTTTCCTTATACATCCAATCTAATATTTGTTTAATAATCCTGATTCCAAATTAACAATTTCGGCTTCAAAGGCTGTAAACTGATTTCAACAAGGTGAATGACACCTCTGCATCACACTAAAAAAGCAGAGTTAATAAATTAGCCGAGTTTTTATATAGGCAGCTATTTCATTGATGAAATGGCTGCGATCGCTTTGCCAAATCTAGCTTGATTAATTATTAATAGCGCAATAAACATAAAGTTTTTTGCCTAAATTGTCATAGCTATAAAAAATAATTTTTACCTTCAAAGGAGATATTATGACAGAATTTTTTAATCAAATTTCCCGTCGCAAATTCATCTTCACAGCCGGAGTATCTGCGGGTGCTGTATTCCTCAAAGGCTGTTTGGGTAATCCCCCTGAGAACCTCACTGGTGGAAGCACTCAATCACAGCCAACGGCTCAATCAGTGGTTAATATTAGCCCTGAACAAACACCAGAAACTACTACAGTCAAGTTAGGATATATTCCCATTGTAGAAGCGGCTCCTTTAATTATTGCTAAAGAAAAAGGCTTTTTTGCGAAGTATGGGATGAGTAATGTTGACCTTTCCAAACAAGCTTCTTGGGGTGCAGCCAGAGACAACGTAGAAATTGGTTCTGCTGGTGGTGGTATAGATGGCGGTCAATGGCAGATGCCAATGCCACATTTAATTACAGAAGGTTTAATTACCAAGGGCAATCAAAAAATTCCCATGTATGTGTTATGTCAATTGATTACGCATGGAAATGGAATTGCGATCGCAAACAAGCACCAAGGCAAAGGTATTAGTCTACAACTCGCCAGCGCTAAGTCTTTATTTAAGGAATTAAAATCCTCAACCCCCTTCACTGCTGCATTCACCTTTCCCCACGTCAATCAAGATTTGTGGATTCGCTACTGGTTAGCAGCAGGCGGCTTAGACCCGGATGCAGATGTCAAATTGCTCACAGTACCAGCCGCGCAAACTGTGGCCAACATGAAAACAGGAACAATGGATGCCTTTAGTACAGGCGACCCTTGGCCTTATCGCCTGGTGCAAGACAAAATCGGCTACGTAGCAGCATTAACCGCAGAAATTTGGAAAAATCATCCTGAAGAATATCTAGCCATGAGAGGCGACTGGGTTGATAAAAATCCCAAGGCTACCAAAGCAATTTTAAAAGGAATTATGGAAGCCCAACAATGGCTAGATAATTTTGATAATCGCAAAGAAGCGGCTGAAATTCTCGCTGGACGTAATTATTTCAACCTTTCTTCCCCTGAAATATTAGCAGATCCATACCAAGGTAAATATGACATGGGTGATGGCCGCAAAATTGATGATAAATCAATGGCTGCTTACTACTGGAAAGATGAAAAAGGTAGTGTTTCTTATCCCTATAAGAGTCATGATTTGTGGTTCATTACTGAAAACGTTCGTTGGGGATTCTTGCCAAAAGATTATCTAGATAATAATGCTGCTAAAGCGAAAGAACTTATCAACAAAGTCAACCGCGAAGATATTTGGAAAGAAGCTGCCAAAGAAGCTGGTATTGCTGCTGCTGATATTCCTACAAATACATCCCGTGGTGTAGAAGAGTTTTTTGATGGCATCAAATTTGACCCCGAAAAGCCAGAAGAATATCTCAAGAGTCTCAAAATCAAGAAGGTCAGTGTTTAGATACGCGATTAATCTCTTGTAGAGACGCGATTCATCGCGTCTAAAGATTCATCGCGTCTAGGACAAATAAAAAATAAAATTTGAGGAGAACACAGCATCATGACAATAGCTCAAAAACGCCCTGCAAGCCCTAGATTGAGTAATAGCTTTATATCCAGTCTGAAAAAGCAATTTCCCGATCTGATACCACCAACGATCGCTATCACAATCTTCCTCGTTCTTTGGCAACTCTTCGCTTGGATTCCAGGAGCTACATTACCAGGGCCAATACAGGTTATCCAAGACACTTGGGTTCTGATTTTCTGGCCATTTTATGACCGAGGTGGCATTGATAAAGGTCTATTTTGGCAGATTCTCGCTAGTCTACAACGAGTCGCCATCAGTTATACCCTAGCTGCGATCGTTGGTATTGCCTTGGGCATTTTGATTGGGGTTAATAGAACCATGTCCAAAGCATTAGACCCCATCTTTCAATTACTGCGGACTGTACCACCTCTAGCTTGGGTACCGATTTCTTTAGCAGCTTTACGACAAAACGAACCCGCAGCCTTATTCGTAATTTTCATCACCGCCATTTGGCCCATCCTAATTAACACTGCTGTAGGCGTAACCCAAATTCCCCAAGATTACAACAACGTCGCCAAAGTTCTGCAACTTAGCCGCAAAGAATATTTCACTAATATTTTGATTCCGGCGGCATTACCCTACATTTTTACCGGCTTGAGAATTGCGATCGGTTTAGCTTGGCTAGCAATTATCGCCGCCGAAATCGTTATGTCCGGTATTGTTGGCATTGGCTTTTTTATCTGGGACGCTTATCAAAACAACAACGTCAGCGAAGTAATTTTAGCTCTAGTTTATATCGGTGTTGTTGGGTTGATCCTAGATAAAGCGATGGGTTGGCTGCAAAACAAGATTTTACCATCAGAGCAAAAATAGTCATTAGTCATTAGTCATTAGTCATTGGTCATTTGTAGAAAGCTAAGGACTAATGACCACGTACTAAGGGCTAATGGCGAAAGACAAAAGACTAATGACAAAGGACTAATGACAAAGGACAAATAAGTATGTTCGTAGCTGTTGACCAAATTGATAAAGTTTTTGAATTAACTGGTGGTGGCAAATATATCGCCCTCAAAGGAATCGACCTTCAAATTAAAAAAGGAGAATTCGTTTCTCTTATTGGTCACTCCGGTTGCGGCAAATCCACCTTATTAAATATGATTGCGGGTTTGGATTTGCCAACTGAGGGTATTGTCACTCTCGAAGGACAAAGAATCACCAAACCTGGCCCAGACAGAATGGTGGTGTTCCAAAATTATTCGCTATTACCTTGGCGGACGGTAAGAGAAAATATTGCCCTCGCCGTGGACTCAGTAATGAAAGGTTCATCCGCAGACGATCGCAACGCTATTATCGAAAAACATATTGATATGGTGGGTTTGCGTCCCCATGCTGACAAACAACCGGGAATGTTATCAGGTGGACAAAAGCAGCGAGTTGCGATCGCCCGCGCCTTAGCGATTCGTCCCAAATTACTCTTGCTAGATGAACCTTTTGGTGCATTGGATGCACTCACACGCGGGAATTTGCAAGAACAACTGATGCAAATCTGCGAAGAAAATCAAGTTACCGCCGTGATGGTGACACATGATGTCGATGAAGCAGTGCTGTTATCTGACAGAATTGTGATGCTGACCAACGGCCCCGAATCTAAAATCGGCGACATTTTAGAAGTGGATATTCCCAGACCCCGCAAGCGGATGGAAGTAGTAGAACATCCCAGCTACTACAGCTTGCGGAGTGAGATGATTTACTTTCTCAATCAGCAGAAACGGATCAAGAAAATTCGGGCGCGGAAAACTGCCGACGTTGCCCGTCATGGATTAGAAAAAGTTAACCTAGAAATTGGCTTTTTACCTCTGACAGCTTGCGCCCCTTTAGCAGTTGCTAAAGAAAAAGGCTTCTTTCTCAAACATGGTTTAGATGAAGTTAACCTGGTGCGGGAAAGTAGCTGGCGGGGTATAGAAGATGGCATCAGTGGTGGTTACTTAGATGCGGCGCAAATGCCTTCAGGGATGCCGATGTGGCTAACTTTGGGAGGACATAACAATCAACCTCTGCCCGTTGTCACCGCCCTCACCATGACTCGCAATGGTAACGCCATCACCTTGGCAAAAGACTTTCTCGACCAAGGTGTACAAACCTTATCAGATTTTAAAAGATACCTGCTTCGCACCCGCGAACAACGGCACACAATGGGAGTAGTACATGCTGCATCAATGCACAACTTGCTACTGCGTTACTGGCTAGCAGCTGGAGGAATTGACCCCGATAGCGATGTGGACATGAAGACCATTCCCCCAGCGCAGATGGTAGCCGACCTCAAAGCTGGAAGCATTGATGGTTACTGCGTGGGTGAACCTTGGAACTATCGCGCTGCTGTGGAAAATGTCGGCTTTACCATCGCTACCGATTTAGAAGTTTGGCTGGGACACCCCGGTAAAGTTCTTGGTGTGCGGGAAGATTGGGCAGAAAATTATCCAAATACGCATATTGCCTTAACGAAAGCATTGTTAGAAGCTTGCGTGTATTGTGCAAATCCCGAAAATACCCAAGAAATTCGGCAAATTTTAGCAGGGCGAGATTATGTCAGCACTGATTTAGAATACATTCAACTCGAAGATCCAGATAGTCTCACCTGTGACTTAAACCATCCGTTGCGAGACTATGCCCATCTCCAGTTTTATTCCGATTCTGCCATTAACCGCCCCAGTCGCACCGAACAAATTTGGATTATGAGTCAATTGGCGCGTTGGGGTGATACTCCTTTCCCCAGAAATTGGGTAGAAGTTGTTGAACGGGTGTGTCGCGTGCGTGTTTTCAGCACCGCCGCACGGGAATTAGGTTTGGATATTAGCTATATTCGCCAACCAATCCAACTGTTCGATGGTACTCCCTTTAACGCCGACGATCCGATCGCTTATCTCAACAACTTGAAAATTAAACGTGATTTTTCAGTTGCGGAAGTTGTTCTTGATGCACCGAGGAGAAAACTCGCCTCATAAAAAAATGGTCAGAGAAAGAGGGACTGGAAGAAGTAGGACATCTTACTTCTTGTGGGGTGGGCGTCTCGCCCGCCCGTAATCAAAGGCGGGTAAGATACCCACCCCACAAGATTGAATAATTTTAGTTGTTAAAAATCTCTTGAACTCCGTCAACGAGTCTTTGAACCGGATGAATCCACCTTTTATCTCCGTCAACGAGTCTTTGAACCGGATGAATCCACCTTTTATCTCCGTTAACGAGTCTTTGAACTGGATGAATCCACCTTTTATCTCCGTTAACGAGTCTTTGAACTGGATGAATCCACCTTTGAACTCCGTTAATGAGTCTTTGAACTGGATGAATCCACCTTTTATCTCCGTTAAAGAGTCTTTGAACTGGATGAATCCACCTTTTATCTCCGTTAAAGAGTCTTTGAACTGGATGAATCCACCTTTTATCTCCGTTAATGATCTAACTTTTTACATCATCTGAAAAACCAGCAAAAGACCTAACCCCCTGCCCCCTTCCCTTGTAGGGAAGGGGAAAAGTTCAAAGCCTCTCTTCCTTTCCTTGTACACACAAATCGAATTACCCCCCTTATTCCCCCCTTGGAAAGGGGGAAAAAAGAAATCTAGTTCCCTCCCCTTTACAAGGGGAGGGTTAGGGTGGGGTAAAACCCTGGTGAATCAGCTATTTCAGACTTGTGTGTACACAGTAGTCCTTAGATGAAGAGAGATCAGAATATTCATTTTTACATCATCTACATTTAGCTTTTTAATCCCCAAATACCAAATACCATGCCAAACCCCAACTCAACAGCTACAAACACACTAGGAAAACCATTAGCCCCTGCAACCACCACCCGCAGACCTTTCCTAGAAATTAAAGACGTTACCAAAGTCTACCCGACAAAGAAAGGCCCCTTCACCGTACTCGACGGCGTAAACCTCAACGTCGAACAGGGCGAGTTTATTTGCGTTATCGGCCACTCCGGCTGTGGCAAATCGACGCTACTAAATATGGTATCCGGTTTCAACTTTCCCACCTCCGGGCAAGTGTTACTCGAAGGAGAACCCATTACTAAACCAGGCCCAGACAGGATGGTTGTCTTCCAAAACTATGCCTTACTACCTTGGCGAACTGCTTTTGAAAACATCTACTTAGCTGTCAACGCCGTTTATCCCAACAAACCACAAGCCGAAAAAAGAGCGATCGTCCGCGATCATCTAGCAATGGTGGGACTGGCTGACGCAATGGAAAAGAAACCAATGCAAATGTCGGGTGGGATGAGACAACGGGTTTCTATCGCCCGTGCTTTGGCGATTCGTCCGAAAGTCTTAATTTTAGATGAACCTTTTGGGGCGCTGGATGCCATTACCAAAGAAGAGTTACAAGAAGAATTACTCAAAATTTGGGGCGATAACCGTTGTACAGTGCTGATGATTACCCACGACATTGACGAGGCACTATTTTTAGCAGATAAATTGGTGATGATGACCAATGGGCCTCATGCGAAAATTGGTGAAGTTATGGAAATTCCTTTTTCTCGTCCGCGCGATCGCGCCCGCATCATGGAAGATCCACAATATTACCAACTACGTAACTATGCCTTAGACTTTCTCTTTAACCGCTTTGCTCATGATGACGTAGGTTGATTCTTTCGAGAGGCTCAGATCCCCGACTTCTTTAAGAAGTCGGGGATCTAAAGTTGGAAATCTGAAGCAATACGGTTCAGTTAAGGCTTAACTTTTTGTCAAAGTCAATTTTTTTAACGAACCGCCTTCGCGCAGCGTCTCGTTAGAGAAGGACGCCAAGTACGCAAAGGAAGAGAAGAAAGAGAAGGGAGAAATGCTTAACTGAACTGTATTGGAATCTGAAGCCAAACATCGCCCCGGTTTCCAGTTATCATTCCAAAGGAATGGTATTTGCATAGTTTTTTTCATTGATGAGAAAATATTTATGAGATACAAACTCTTGGGCAAAAGCGGATTAAGAGTCTCTGAACTCAGCTTGGGAACCATGACTTTTGGTGAAGATTGGGGTTGGGGTGCTTCCAAGGACGAAAGTCGCAAAATCTTTGATACATATATAGAAGCAGGGGGAAATTTTATTGATACCGCCAACGGTTATACCGATGGTAGCAGTGAAAAAATTGTTGGTGAATTAATCGCTAAAGAACGGGAACGTTTTGTTGTTGCGACAAAATATTCCTTTCCCTTGCAGATGAATGAGAAAAAGGGCGACCCTAACGCCAGTGGAAACCATCGCAAGAATTTAATTCAGTCTTTGGAAGGTAGCCTGAAACGGCTGAATACCGATTACATTGATTTATTCTGGTTGCATGCTTGGGATTTCACAACACCTATTGAAGAAGTCTTGCGATCGCTCGATGATGTCGTCCGTCAAGGTAAAGTACTTTACATCGGCATTTCTGACGCCCCTGCTTGGATCATTTCCCAAGCAAATACCATCGCCCAATACCAAGGATGGACGCAGTTTGTCGCCCTGCAAATTGAGTATAGTCTAATTCAACGTACACCAGAACGGGATTTGCTCCCGATGGCTAAAGCCTTTGATTTAGCAGTAACACCGTGGTCGCCTTTAGGTGGTGGTGTGCTGACAGGTAAGTATAATCAGCCTCCTCAAGAGGGTAGCGAACAGGGGCGATTAGCAAATGCAGCGTTAGGAACTATTTCAGAACGGAATTTAGCGATCGCTGAAGTTGTCAGCCAAGTTGCAGCAGAAATTGGCCATACACCTTCACAGGTAGCATTGGCTTGGTTACGCGCTCAAAGTGGTGTGATTATTCCGATCATTGGCGCACGTAAATTAACTCAGTTTCAAGATAACTTAGCTTCTTTAGATATCACTCTTTCCTCAGAACATCTACAACGCTTAAATGAAGTGAGCCAAATTGAATTGGGTTTTCCCCATGACTTTTTGCAAAATGATGCAATTCGCGATCGCCTTTTCGGTGGTACATTCAATACCATAGAAAACCACCGCATTTAACTAATAGTCATAAACAGTAACACATTCAGGCATTAATATAATCTGTCGTCAGAGAGTTTCGCCCACCCCACAAGTATCTGTAGAGTTAAATGCAAGAGGCATTAACGTAGAACTATGAGCGACAACACCATTTCATCACGTCTGTATCCCACTCGCATTGACATTCCCGCCGCAGCGCGAGTGCAAATTGTGGTAATTCTCAACCAAACCTTAGCAGCTACTTTGGATCTGAAAACTCAGGCAAAGCAAGCGCATTGGAATGTAAAAGGAACTGACTTTTACCAGTTACACGAATTATTTGATGAACTGGCTGGTGAATTGGAAGAGTACGTCGATATGGTCGCTGAACGCGTCACAGCTTTAGGCGGATATGCTGTAGGAACAGCCCGTGCTGCTGCTAGTAATTCGATTTTGCCAGAATATCCTTTTGATATTTTGGATGGTAAAGACCATGTAACAGCCTTAGCAGATCGTTTTGCACTCTATGCTAAACATATCCGGGAAGCGATCGCTAAAACTGATGACTTAGGCGATGCTGATACCGCCGATCTTTACACCGAAATTTCCCGCACCATTGACAAACGACTCTGGTTCTTAGAAGCTCATCTGCAAGTAGCAGAAATTAAGGAAGAGAATGGCAAAGCGGCTACTACTAAAACTCAAAAGACACCTGCTGCTGTAAAATAAGCACTTCTGAGAAAAGTAGTATTTCTTAAATCCTAATAGTATCTTTTTAGTAAGTACGCCACTTTTAAGTGCGTACTTTTCTTTTATATATACATACTTTACTATTGAAATAGTTCAAAACTAAGTCAATAAATTCCAGATTAAGTAAATGGGCGTAAATAAATATAATACGTAAATTTTGCATAAGTCCTAATGGAGTGGCTCCAAACTAAATACTCATAAACAACGAGGTAAATTTATGTCTCAAAATACAGTTACTCATTTAATTCACGATCGCAATGCACGCGGTCATGTTAAAACAGGCTGGCTCGATAGTTATCACACATTTTCCTTCGGTAGTTTTTACGATCCCAACCGCATGGGATTTCGCTCTTTGCGAGTAATCAACGACGATCGCGTTACCCCTGGTGCTGGATTCCCTACCCACGGTCATCGTGACATGGAAATTCTCACTTATGTCTTAGAAGGCGCCGTAGAGCATAAAGACAGCTTGGGTACTGGGTCAGTGATTCGCCCTGGTGATGCACAAATCATGAGCGCTGGAACTGGGATCAGCCACAGTGAATTTAATCCCTCACCAACCGAAGCCCTGCACTTACTACAAATTTGGATTCTTCCTGATCAACAAGGATTGACACCAAGATATGAACAAAAAACTTTTCCTCTCGAAGAAAAGCGCGGTAAACTCCGTTTAATTGCTGCTAAAGATGGGCGCGATGGTGCTGTGACAATTCACCAAGATGTTGATTTATACGCATCTGTTTTAGAGTCAGGTGATGTTGTTAACTATCAAGTCAAACCTCATCGTTATGCCTGGTTACAAATAGCTCAAGGCATAGTTAACTTAAATGGAGAGGAACTAAGAGCAGGTGACGGAGTGCAAATCAATGGCGAAGAACAGCTAGAAATTAGCACCAACATTGGTGGAGAAATCTTGCTTTTCGATTTAGGCTAATCTTAAGTCTATAAATCGCAACGTGTAGGGGCAATTCATGAATTGCCCCTACGGGTTTACTTCAGGTCAACAATAACCGCTATGCACGTTAGTTTGTTTGGGTATGTGGGTAGTATAGATTACCGAAAAAACTAATTTGGCGTCATGGCAATGTTCAAAACTAAATTATCAGAATCCCGTGCTGGGGGTGAAATTTATCCCTCAAAGTTAATGCATCGCCATATTGGAGCGATCGCAGCTTTAATTTTAATTAGTTTACTGAGTTCATTGAGTGGAACACCAGTTGACCATACCATCTCTAACCCCTGGGAAGGCTTTCTCTGGGGGCTAGCAGATCCAGTAATTAGCTTGGATTGTTTAGTTGGTATTGTTGCTATGGGTTTACTCTCATCTGTGTTTGTTCGTGGTGCTGCGATCGCTGGATGTTTTGTGTTAGCAACAATCTTGGGAATTGTAATTCATTTATTCCAGCTAAATTTATCAGGCGCAGAAATAGCGATGCCTTCGGCGGGCGTAGCGATCGCCATTTCAACCATCGTTTTTGGTACTATGCTGATAATGCCAAATCAACCAAACTTTATAGTACTTGCTCTGGTGGGCATCAGTGCTGGCTTATTTCAGGGTTACGCTGATGCTAAATCTATTATTGGGGTAGGAATCATGCCCCTAATTGCCTATATAGTAGGCGTTACCTTAACTCTGTTTGTGGTTGCCATAAGTGCCAGAGAAATTGGTGCTGCGATCGGTATGAGAGAAATAAACCGAATTTTATCCTGGAAAGTGAGCATTGCTGGCTTCGCTTTCTGTGCGATCGGCATCGTGTTTTTGAGCAATTCGATCATTTAAATCACATATTTGAATTCAGTGGAATACATTCATTCGTGGGGGCGTACAGCTAGGTGTATGCCCCCACTACGTTTCATATATTTAAGGTCGCAAACCTAACATTTTCAAATTTCAAATGTCACTAAGACTAGCCCCAATACAGTTCAGATAAGACCGAAACACTTGTAGAGACGGCGATTTATCGCGTCTCAAAACCCCAAAATTTTTGCCAGTAGCCCTTAACGGAATTGTTATTGAGACTAGCCCTTTCAAAGTATGTTAATTTTTTGTATTCACAGTTTTGAAACTTTAAAATATAACATATATCATTAAATTGTTAAAATAATAATAAGTAAAAGTTAAGCTTCCATTTATTACTTTCTGACTTCTCCAAAGCTTTATCTATCGCTGCTTTGTTCACTAGCATTGTAAATTTTGCTGGAAAATCATTATTATTTAAAAGAGGCTAAAAGTAAAAGCCCTTAAGCAACTAAATTACAGTGCACTTAGGTTGAATGGAAAAACAAATCTCAGGTAACGGACTAACTAAAGTTCAGGTATTGATTATGGCGATCGCATCTGGTGTCTCAGTTGCTAATATTTATTATAATCAGCCAATTCTCAAAGATATTGCATCTTCTTTTCAAGTTAGTGAAGGTGAAGCGGGTAGCATATCTGTGCTTTCGCAAGTTGGTTACGGTCTTGGGCTTTTCTTTTTAATCCCCTTGGGTGATAAAATCAACAAGAAAACATTAATTCTTTGCTTACTTGGATGTTTGTTTTGTTTGTTGATATTCATGACATTTTCACAAAATATCATCCAGGTTTGGATATTGAGCCTAGCAATTGGGATTGCGACAGTCTCAGCCCAGGTTATTCTTCCCTTAGCAGCAAGTATAGATAGGGTAACTACAGGCAAAACTGTAGGTAATATTTTTACTGGTATATTGATCGGAATTTTAGGAGCAAGAGTTTTTAGTGGATATATTGCTGAATGGTTGAGTTGGCGTTATGTTTATGGATTTTCAGCAGGAATGATTTTAATTGTTATTGTCTTACTACAGATATATTTACCGAATGTCAATAATGAGTTTAGCGGTAACTATTTTGATTTATTAAAATCAACACTTCAACAATTAAACCGATTTTCATTATTGAGAGAATCATCTCTAATCGGGGGGTTATTGTTTGGTGTATTTTGCTCATTTTGGACAACCTTAACTTTCCATTTAAGCGGAGAGCCTTTTAATTTTCAATCTAGTACGATTGGGATATATGGCTTTGTAGCGATCGCAGGTGCATTGATGGCACCAATTTTTGGCAAATTAGCCGATCAAGGTAATTCCCAACGTTCCTTGACTATTTCTGTATCCCTCGTCATCGCAAGTTTAATAATTAGTAAAATTGCTTCTAGTTCAGCGCTGGCGATCGCTTTTGCTGTATTGTTACTGGATGTAGGTGTACAAGCAGTCCAAGTCACCAATGTTGCAAGGATATACACTCTTGATGCTGAATCCAATAGTCGCATCAACACAGTTTACATAACTATCTATTTTATCGGTGGTGCTGTAGGAACTAGCATTGGTCTATTATGCTGGAATCTTGGTGGCTGGAATTTAGTAACTTGGCAAATGTTAGTTTTTACTTTGCTTGCATTTATTGTTATAGTCAGACCTAAAATCACTACAGCAAGAATAAATAATAAATAATCAAACTATCGTTCTTGAGATGGCATGAGAATATAGAACGCCAAGAGACGCAATTTCTTGCGTCTCTACATATTTTGCTTACCTAAGCATTGATTAGAAAATCTGGCCCATAATTACCACTACCATCGGGTAATGGAATTTGCATAAGTTGAACAGCAGGCGCTTTCAAGATGAACATATCACCAATTGCAGTATTAAGCATATCTTGATTGCCAGTATTCCAAGCAGCTTCAAGATTATCTAAAACTAATTTAAAACTATTGTTAAACGTATCTAATAGCTGTTGAACTTCTTGAGATGGTTTATTCCAACCACCTTCAGGAACTTTCGCCATCGGGTATGTTTCAGGAAAGACAAGAACATCGCCTGCATATTTCCACACACCATCAACTTGAATCAATCTCCGACCATGCGAAATCTCATCAAATTTATAATAATGAGCTAATTCACCACCAAAATCGTCTGAATCTGGCGATAGAGAAGTTCCTTCTCCTTGCACCTTAATTTCGCTAATTGCCTTCTCGACATCAGCCAGTGTATTAATTGCATATAATTCATGTTTTGGCCCAACAGGCCCAGTTAGCTGATTAGCCCCAGTCATATTAGGCTTTAATTCTTGAAATGCTTCGAGGATTGCATCATAAAAAGCACCAATAGTGGGAAAAGTTTCACCTAAAAAGAAAGCAATCGGCCCACTTTCAGGATATTCAATTTGCTTACAAACTTCATCTAAATAAGTCTGACTTAGACCTGCCAAATATACAGTCAACTGAGGTCGTACACCTCCCGGTAAAGGGCCTGGATAAGTTGGTAAAACCGTGCTGATTTGTGGTTTGCCCCCGATAGTTGTCAACATATTAGCAACTAATCCCATGTGGAGCATTTCTTCAATTAGGACACTACGAATCAACCCCGCAGCAGGCGTCTTGGAATCTTTAATAGACCACCAAGCACAAAGATATGGTGGTAAAGTAGCTAGCTCTAGTTCTACCGCAGCATTTAAACTAGTCTTGAGCCAGTCAATATCTCTTTTTTCGCTTTCAGTTTGTAAAAGTTCCGCAATTGAAGCATTTTTGATTTTTGTAAAACTCATAAATGTTCCTTGACTATTTGTTGCAAAAAATCGGCTAATACACGGAAATTACCGTATATTTCTGCTACAGAATAGCTTGATATTGATGCACCAGCCTTCAGTGATAATACTGCTAAGGCTGGAGAGTAAAATCAAGATTTATTGAGAGCTATTAATTCCATTGCAGAGATTGCGTAGGCGTAGCTCGCCGTAGGTATTGCTCTGTTGTATTCTGAGCTAGGCGCTGCAAAAAATGGCTTTGTTGAATTGGCACAAAAAAACCTAACACCCTGATTGATGTTAGGAATGAGAATTAAATAACATCGACTTTTGTAGGTTGGGTTGAGGCACGAAACCCAACGCCCCAGAGATGTTGGGTTGAGTCTGCGAAACCCAACCTACACAGGTTATTAAATCCACGATCCTTAAGTAAGTCGGCGAGAAAAAACTAAACTACATTAAGTAATGTAAAATTTAGTTTAATTGGCTTTTAGTAAGGGCTTTAGCCCTTAAGAGAGGACTAAAGTCCCCACTACAAACCTTGAATTATTCACGCCGTTCTACTTAGGTTTCGCATTAGTTAACCGAATCTACGCCTTAGACCCTTTCACTTTAATGACGATACAAATATGTTGGTAGGGGCATGGCAATGCCATGTCCTTACGAGAAATCTATATGTATCAGGATTTTCGTGAATTGGTATTAGACCCTTCCAAAGCTAAGAGTTTGGTTACTCCTAGCTCTGAAAAGACCTAACGACACTGGCGATATTTGATGTGATAAACCAAACCACGGTGAGCGAGGTCAAAGGAGTCAACAGTTGCTATCCCTTTACCATTAGCGGTAATTGCAGCATTCACTCGCATATTTACACTGTCACCACAACGAGACCAGACATCAGCCACAGTCACTAATTGATCTCGAACGTTGTAGTCACTTTCACCGTTAAATGTCCGAGAAAAAACAGGGCCACGCTGACCAGCAAAAAAGTACTCTGCTCTAAGTCTGCCAATTGTGGCAGGAGCAACATAGCCTCGATAATCAGCATCGTAGAGGGAAATTTGAAAGCCTTGGGGTACTTGAATTGGAATGCTTAAGTTACAGTTTTTGCGTCTTTCTTCCGCCTTATTACCTACAGCTATAAACTTATCAAATAAAATACTTAGCTCTTGACCATCGGGACTAACACTCACACCAGCAGATCCTTCAGGGCAGCCATTACCACCATATTCTGCACCGACAATTTCAACTTTGTCGTTAGCAAAAGCAGGGCCGACAGAAGCCGTTATCAGTGCAGCCGCAGCCAGAAAAGATTTTACAAATTTGATAGATGTTTTCTTAAAGTTTTGATTTTTCATAACTCACCTGTTTGGAGTATTTGGGATAGTGTTAGATCCAAATTTGTTGTAGATGATTCCGGAAAACTGATCGGGAAAATTTTCTGTATCAACTATATTTAATTCTGGATGCTTTTTTGTGTATAAGTTATAACAAATAAATGAATTATTGCGATAAGTAAAGTATCTAAACTAAACTTGTTTTCAGTCAAACATTTAACACATCACTGGTGATATTAACTAGAAGTTTGTGAACTGCTCTTTGTAGAGATTGTAAATTATCAAATCTGCTCATAGAAGGCGATTTATAGACCATTACAGCCATCACAAACACCTCAATCTTATTGAAAAATCGGCTGATATTACCTACTAAAGCTACATCTGTCTACTGAATTTAAGTTAACTAGAATTGAACTGAGTTGCTGATAAAATGATCTAAACTAAATTCAGTATTGTCAGTCATAATAAGTACATAATTTACGTACAAAAATTAGAAAAATAAACAAAACTTTGACCCCGCTAAATCCAATATTTAACGGTATATAATTAGTGATACTTTTTCCACTAATTAATTTTAATTTTTTACTTCTGACTCTTTATTCAAGCCTTAAATATTCAATCTGCACTTGCTTAATGACTAAAATTTTTATCTTGTGTTCCCGTAAAACTGAGTAGGCGATCGCAATTTATGAATTGATGATTTAGCCGCAAAGTAAGTCAGGGCAAGTATTGAAACAATGCCACTGCACAAATAATTACACATTAAGTACTTAGAAGTAATAAAACGCTCAGATGTCGCTTTCGTCCTCTGGGCGAAAGCGCCAAGATATAACAGTGTGCAAATAAAGGTTAGCTTGTTTGCAAGTAGATATACTTATAATGACTCCAGCATTTACCAATTACCCCCGATGATTTATGGCAATCCATCAACTGATTGAACCTGAAATTAAAAATCTGGGTGGGTCTTTTGCCCGCCGCAGTTTGCCATATCCTAATCGCCAAATGGTTGGGCCGTTTATCTTTTTTGATCATCTTGGCCCTTCCGTTATGCCTCCCAATCAAGGCATCGATGTCCGACCACATCCTCATATCAATCTTGCAACGGTAACTTATTTATTTGATGGTGCTTTGATGCATCGCGATAGTTTGGGTACTGTGCAGGAAATCCAACCAGGTGCAGTGAACTGGATGACAGCAGGAAAAGGGATTGTTCATTCAGAACGCTCACCTGACTCTGACCGTCACCAAGAAACTACTATTCATGGCATTCAAACCTGGGTCGCCCTACCTGTTGAACACGAAGAAACCGATCCAAAATTCATTCACTATCCTGCTGAAACCCTTCCCAGTTGGGAAGAGAATGGCGCGGTTATCAGACTTATTGCTGGACAAATATTTGGCTATACCTCACCGGTGAAAGTTTTCTCACCGATCCTCTATTTAGATGGGGTGTTGTCTGCCAATGCTCACTTCACTATCCCTGCTGATTATTCAGAGAGGGCAGTATACAGCGTCACAGAGGGATTGAGGATTAACGATCAACCAATAGAGCAATATCGTCTCGCTATTCTAGAGCCAGGTGATCAGATCAGGGTTTCTGCTACTGCTGCTGCTCGGTGTATTGTTATTGGCGGTGAGCCGTTAGGTACACGCTACAAATGGTGGAATTTTGTCTCTAGCCGACCAGAGCGAATAGAGGAAGCTAAAGCTGATTGGCGCGACTGCCGTTTTGCAAGCGTGCCAGATGAAACAGAGTTTATTCCACTACCAGAAGTGGTAACAGAAGCCAATCCCTTCTCCTAAACGTTTTGATTCAGTAATCGCTTGGAGATAAACTTCGACGACTTGACCAAGCGATCGCCCTCACTCCAAAATTCATAATGAGAGTATGCCTATAGATCATCTGGAATATCTACTGCCGAATTGGAATTGCAATCACAAACTCAGTCCCCTGTCCTAGTTTTGAGTAACACTCCAATTTACCAGCGTGTTTTTCGGTAATGATTTGATAACTGATAGACAATCCCATACCCGTTCCCTTACCCACAGGCTTGGTAGTAAAGAATGGATTGAAAATCTGTTTTTGAATTTGTTCAGGCATTCCCAGTCCGTTGTCAGCGATCGCAATTTTCACCCAATCAGAATCAATTAACGAAGTCCTAATGGTAATTGTGGGAAGTAAAACTTCATTGTCTGTTCCTTGTTCTAAGGCATCAATGGCATTTGCGAGAATATTTATAAACACCTGATTGAGTTGTCCTGCATAACATTCCACTACGGGTAAACTATCGTAGTCTTTGATCACATGAATTTCGGGAAATTCTGGCTTTTCTTTGAGGCGATGTTGCAAAATCATTAAACTACTGTCTATACCTTCGTGAATGTCCACTGTTTTAAATTCGGCTTCATCCATGCGCGAGAAGTTACGCAGCGACAGGACAATCTGACGGATGCGTTGAGTGCCAACTTTCATTGAATTCAAAATTTTTGGTAAATCTTCCTGGATGTACTTTAGGTCGATTTCCTCACATTCAGGAATGTTGCTTGATTGATATAGGTGAACTAGCTGTAATAAATCTTGGGTATGTTCTTCAAGATGACTGAGATTACCGTGGATAAAATTGACGGGGTTGTTGATTTCATGGGCAACTCCAGCAACCAGTTGCCCCAGACTGGACATTTTTTCTGCCTGAATCATCTGTGCTTGAGTGCGTTTGAGTTCTTGAAGAGTTTGGGCTAAATCTTCTGCTTGTTGTCTAAGTTGGGCTTCGATTTGTTGGCGATCGCGGATGTCACGGGCAATGGTTGAGAAGAATTCTACTTCGCCTTGTTCATTTTTATGGGCAATCAGCACTTGGGAAACTGGAAACTCTTCACTATTGCGACAGCGAAATATAGATTCTCCAGACCAAATCCCTTCTCGAACTACGGTAGGTATGATCTGATTCTGGAATTCATCTAATATCGATAGTCCTGTAACCTGGCTAATATGAAACTTGTTAGTTTCTGAGGCTGGAATGCCTAAAATCTTCTGCCCTGCTTTGTTTAGATAGCAATTATTTCCGGCTGCATCAGCCATACTCACGATGTCAGTTGTGGCTTCTAAAATAGTTAGCAGTCTTCTTTGCTCTTGTTCTGCTTGTTTACGCTCGCTAATATCTCGCACTACCGAAAGTGCATGGGGTTTGCCATTGTAGTTCAAGAGTTTGCCTGTAACTTCTATATCAAAGTAAGTACCATCCTTGCGAATATCTACAGCCTGAACGTGAAATTCATCTCTTTTTTTGATTGCATTGATAAATTCCCCGAATTTCTGAAAAGAATCGGGATGGATGAAATCTGTAGGACTTAATTGGAAAAATTCTGCTTGAGAATAGCCATGCATTTGACAAAAAGCGGGATTAGCAGCGACGATTTTACCAGTATCTAGAGCAACAACACTGATGCCATCATTCACAGTCTCAAAAATGCTGCGATACTCAGCTTCTTTTTGACTTAGGGCTGCCTCAGCTGCTTTGCGCTCGCTAATGTCTCTCGCTATACAAACAACAGTGTTCTCGCTAATTGGCGCAATACTCGCCTCAAACCAAACTTCTCGATCGCCAATTGGCAAGCTGTATTCGATTTTGAAAGCTTTCTTGGTTTTTAGTGCCTGTTGAATACAGTGGAGGAAAGAGTCAGCAAAAGCAGAAGGTAAGACTTCGTGGATGGTTTTGCCTAGTAGTTCCGCAGGTGGTTGGTACAGTAGAGGCGCACCGCTAGGAGCAATTTTGAGGTAGCGTCCTTCTGCATCGAGGATGAGAATCACATCTTGGATGGCGTTAAATAATGCCAGTAATTCTGCTTGAGAAGCTTTCAGGGCTAATTCTGTTTGGCGATCGCTTTGTAATAGTTGTTTTAATTCTTTGAGTTTTTCTTCTAGTTGAGCGATTCTTGTACTAAATTCACTGGTGGATTTTGCTAACTGTTGCTGTAACTGGGCATTTTGCTGGCGAAGAAAGAGTATTTCCTGTTCTAGTTCTTTAGTATACATAACTTGTTTCTCTCGTTTACTGTTGAACTGGAAGTAAGATCACAAATTCCGTACCTTGTCCTGGAGAAGAGTTACATTGGATCGAAACGCCATGTTTTTCTACCACAATGGATTGAGCGATCGCTAATCCTAATCCTGTGCCTTTACCGACAGCTTTCGTCTTCAGAGTTGGGGTTTTCTGTGGTAGTAAGGAAGAAATAGTAAAGTCAATTAATTTAACTTCTTTTGTCTCTGGGTTAATTAAAATATTGGTGGGTTTAATATCTTTATGGATAATTATCTGACTGTAGAGAATATCTAAGGTATCGCACAGAGAAATAGCTATTTGTAAAAATTCTTCTCGATATGCTACATAATTATTGTTGGCGAAATAATCCTTGAGAGAAATTCCCCCAAAGTCTTCCATCACCAATATATAAGCATTTTGGAACGGTTCTAGGCTATAGGTTTGGATGATTCCGGGAATACTAAGCATCGTGCCAAATCTTAAACATCAGATTTAGTATTCCCATACAGGGAAAAATTTTATCAATGGTAAAATTTTTCCCTTGCTCAATGGCAAAATCATTTAGGTTACGCCAACGCTCGTAATTGACTTGTGTTTAACCAGACATGATATCATTGAAAGATTTTGTATGAGTATGCCTTTCAATATACTCATATATGAATATGCTTTACTACTCTTATCTCAGCAATTAGATACTTGTTGAAGATTTGCCTAAATATTTTAATATTAGTAAGGGATTTGCAATTAAATCTCGGACTATTCTCAATAGGACATCTCGTAATTTTTGTCAGTTGATAATCTTTAGCTAAGTAGCAATTTCAAATAATGGAAAATACATTAGTTGACAAAACCTTCCGTGACAGCAATGGCAATATTGTTTTAGCTCAGATGCCAAACCTACCGCTTATTGTTTGGATAGTAACCAGTTTACTTGCTCTAATTTTTACAACTGGGAAAATTAATACAGTCTTAGATGTACTAGCAAATGGCTCCTTGTTTACTTGGGCTTGGCTGGAATTATTTCAAGGCGTTAATTATTTTCGCAGAGCGCTAGGTCTTGCCGTATTAATTGGTATTATCGCATTAAAAATTAGTAGTGATAATGGACTCATTAATTAAGCACAATTGCTGATATATTCAGCGATAAGTTCTATACCCGTTTGATGATTCATCCCCCACTCATGTATGACTTAAGTGGTGGGATTTTTCAGTGGGAAAATGAAATGAAGGGATGCTCATCTTTAAATACGAGCATCCGACACAGCTTGTACATCCTCATAATGTAATATGGGCAAAACTGCACAAAACAAACATAACCCAAATATCTACTAGCATTGGTTTTTGAGCTTACCAATTAGAGAATTCAGGTTGAGTTGAGTAGGCCAGCCTTGAGGGAGATTAGTTGAACTATATCCCCTGTCTCTCAAATTCTGGATAAATGGATTACGGCTATAGATTGTATCAAAAGTTCCGAGTCCATCAAAGTAAACATCAGTTAAGTGGGCGGGGTCTAAAGCCATTTCTCCCTTGTATACTGCGCCATCATTGGAATCATCCCAACCCCAAGGTGCGTTGGCAGAATTTGTACTGCAAGTTGGTGCACCAGCGCCACATCCACCACTCGAATCTCCCTTGAAGGTTCCCCAACTAGCAAAAGTCAACCCAGAAGAACTTGAAAAGGAGGCTTCATCTAATTGATGTTGCCACACTCCATTAGGGGCAAATACATCCAGCAATAAATATTGCACATCGCGGTCATTTCCAGAAGTAGGAACTTCACTGGTAGTTTTAGAGGGATAGTAAATAATCCCATCCTCGTTGCTGGCTCCTTTGAAATTCCCAGTATAGGGCCAGGCTTTTAAACCATGACCTTTAGCTTCCTGAGTCGTCAATGGGTGCTGTGAACCACTATAGCTACTCATGGTAAGGGTTCCATCAATATTTTGTGCACCATTTCGTAAAGGACTACCAACTGGCGTGTAAGAGTAGAAGTCGTTATGAAATACTGTCACCATGCCTTCAAGCTTGCCAAAAGTTGAACCATCTTTACGAACGATCGCAAGTTCGCCTTCTAGATCGTTTTCGTGTTCTTGATCAAAGGGAATATCAGTCCAGTCTTGAGGATGGAAAAAGGAATAGGTGATGAACCAATGAGTACAAGTTTCGACTACCGAATAGTAAGCATGAGAGGAGAGGGAAAATAGTTGAAGGTTGTCCCAGTTATTTGTTCCTCGCCAATCCTGATCGTAGTCAAACCGCGTTATATAGTCTCCACTATATTTAGTGCTGTCTGTATCTTGATAGTGAATTGGAGCATGATAAACAGCTAAATCTAGATCCGTGAGAGGTTGGGCAATTCCCTTTAGCTGTGTCAAACTGCCAACTACTATTGCTAGGAGTACTCCAATAGCGACCAGAAAAACCCTTTTGAATAACACTTTTTACCACCCTAAGATGAGCAACAAAACTCAGCATAAGGGTAGATATTTAAGAATTGGTAATGAGATTACATACATAGAGTTGAGTTTTGGTGCGAGCGATCGCGGCACGCGCAAGTTAAACTGACAGTATCATTGCAATGGCCGCGTCAGGTATTGACTACACTGCCAATTTGAGATTTTGAGTTGCACCTTTGGTGCGCTTACAGCGCAACTTGGATTAAAGGAAAAATCTCAAATCCAAAATTAAATGGCTTCAGACTTTTCATAAAAGCGGCAAGATTCGCAAGGGCCATCTGGGTTGACTGCACAGCGAATGAGTTCTGAATGAGCATTGTAGGAGCAGGTGGCATCACCAATTACCCAACGTCCCGCAACCAAACTTTTCTCAGATGGTCGTTTAGCAGACTGGACATAAATGGCAATATTATGTAAGTGGTAGCGCCCCGCTTTAAGTTGGTATCGATGGCGGCGCTCTAGAACCGCGTAGGTTTTACCTTCAAAATCAAGATAGTTTCCCGGTTGGGGTGTCCAATCAAGTTGCACTTTACCAAGAGACTCACGTGGGTGCGTCAGAATCACCTCGGTTTGTAAAGAGTCTGGCTCCATAAGCTTATGTGATTTGATTTACATTATAAGGATGGTACTGCGATCGCTTTCTTTAGCTTACCGAATTTAGATTATAATTAATAGCTCACTCTGATTGCCAGAAATGTCTATCCAGTAAGGATGCACTGCTGTGCCTCCCTACAGATTACGGCAACCAAAAGTCAGGTAGGATAGATTTGCCCAGGTCACGCAAAGTTTGGTTGAGCGATCGCGCCACTTGGATATGCGCTTCATCCTCTTCTACAGCTAAAATCTCAGATGGCTGACCTTCTCCCAAATAAGACACCACCAAATTTGCCGCTTCCAAACCAGTAACATAAGCCTTTTCCTGTGACCATGAACCATGACGGTTCACAATCCAATCCCCACTCATAAACACATTCTCAAAACTTGTCTTAGCGGGCAACATATAACGATAGCTACCAGGTGCAAAGTGAGTCACCGCCTGAGATAGCCGAATTACACTGCTATCAATTATCTTTGCCTCTCGAAAGGCTGGCACACAAGTTGCTAAATAATTCTGAACTATTAATAAAATCTCCTCATCGCTCAAATTAAGAAACTGATTCGCGTGATAAAAATCAACTTCAATTACTGTTCCTGGCTCATTCCGATATTCATCATGTAGAGTATTCAAATCAAAAAACGTCCAACCTGTAGTGGCGTCGAATCCAAAACAAGCATTAGAAGGACGAGGAATATCAATTTTACGGTCAAACCATAGTCGCGTTGCTAAAACATCAATTGCTCCCAAATTGCTCAAATTACGAAATTCTTCATGGCTTTGTAAACTAGGGCTAGTTGAGACAATTTTCTTCATCCCCGTGATTCCAACTGCAAAAATCACGGCATCTGCTTCAATTACTTCATCACCGCAAACAACACCCTTGGCGCGATGATTACTATCAACAATTAAGTCTGTAACCCGGCGCTTGGGCAATACTCGCGCACCAGCTTTTTCAATCTGTTCCACCCAAGGACGAAATATTTTTTCTCCCACAGTTCCCCGACACCAAACCACATCAAAATCGGCTTGATGAGCCAGAATAAAAAAGTAAAGCATCCCTAAAGTTGCGGCGGCTGAACATTGTTCGCCAGGGGCAAACAAGCCCACTAATAACATCGGTTCAAAAGCCTCGCGGTAAAGCCGTGCAGAAACGTTAAAGTCTTTGAACAATTCACGAGCAGTTACAAAGTCATAGCGCCGCCAAGCTGCATCAGAATTGTCAAAATCAACGACAGCATAAAGTAAAGGCAGGGCGCTGAGACGGTCAATTAGTGGCAGCCGCTTAAATTGAGTGTAGAGAAAAGTTCCCAGTGGAGAAGGAAGTCGCGGTAAGTCTTGAAAAATTGGTGATTCAACTTCCAAACCTGCTGGCGAATATTGCGAAGAACGAGTCCAAGTAGTAAAAGGGTTAATTCCTAATTCATTGATTAGGGAAAAAATATTTTTATAAGGATACCAAAAGCCATGAATGCCAGCTTCAACAGATTTTCCGGCGGCTGTTTGCCAACCTGCCACCAACCCACCAGGATAGGGGCCTGCTTCTAGAAGTGTCACATCATAACCTTGTTTTGCCAAATGGTAGGTTGCTCCTAAACCAGCCCAACCAGCACCTACAACTACCACCCGTTTTTGTCGTAACCCTCCTACCATCACAGCCTCCGATTGTTGCAGTCCATCAACTAATGTATACGAACTTGTGTTCTGATCGGGCAACGGGTTGTTATTATAGTGGTTTTTGTTTGGATGCAATCGGTGCTTTGAGCGCCCATACCATGCTCCATTGAATTAGACTTCTTGCAGAAGTAGGGGAAAGGGGAAGGGGTAAAGGGGAAAGGGATGGAATTTCCCCTTACCCTTTAACCTTTGACCTTTCCCCGACATCTTGCAAAAGTAACTTTTGCAAGATGTCTATTGAAAACAGCTATAGACTTAAAAAAAGCTCAGAGGAAGGGGTTGCCTAAAAATCACTTGCGGTTAATGCTGAGTTGAGAGTATAACAGAAAACAGACTTAACTATTCATGAGGAATAATCATAATGACTCGATTAGCAAATGCAAAATTCAGTCTGAATGACTTTGAATTACGAGATGGTATTTATTTTCCTAGTGACTATGAACAATTGAATAATACTCAACATAAAAAAACATGGGATGCAATTGGGAAAACATATTATGGTTCCCAAAAAATTGAAAAAGTTGCAGATACATCACCTATTAAACAAGATTACACTCTGCTAACTGGCACGCCTGGAGGTACTTGGAATAAATTTCCGTTGAATAAATCTGTTGGTTCTATTCTGGAAATTGGTTCTGGTTATGGTCGCGCCCCTTTGCATCTCTCGAAAGCGAAAAATCTGAGATGTGAGAAATATTATGGAGTTGATATTTCTGAACCTTTATTGCGGCGGTTAATCAAAGTTAAACAAGAATACAATTTTTTCCCAGAAGCTGAATTTAATTTGATTTGTACTTCTGCTGAAATATTGCCTTTAGAAGATAATTCTATAGATTTGGTAATTTCTAACTGCGTTTTTATGCATATCCCAGATGCACAATTAAGAAGTTTATTGGCTGATATATCTCGTGTGTTAAAGCCTGGTGGTATTTTTGTTTTTAATCACTCCTTTCACAACAAGTCTTGCCCTTCTCATATTATCCATAATTTTGTGAGAAAGCTGAACCCATTTGTGAGAAACCCAGTTTATCTCAAGCAATATTCATCTGTTGAAATTAATGAAATGTTAGCGAGTGCTGGCATCCAAACGAAGTGTCCACAATACATTGTGGAACCAACAGAAGAGTATGCAATTTTGCCAGAAACCATCAAAGGAATTCCGGTGCCTTTTGCTAAAGCTATCAACAGAAGTCTGAAGCCATCAGATGCTCTAAAAGAAACTTTGGCTTATGGTTTTAGTGCTTACAGTAGTCAACTGGACTAATTAAGAAACTCTCTAATTGTCACAATTAACTGAATACAAATAATCTCCAAAAGCACAACATTGTTGTGCTTTTGTTTTTACAAAAAATGCTCATAAACTTTATCTTCTATTTTTTTGAGTCCGAGCATTTTAGCAAGAGATGAATTTTTACTGGTATCTAGCAACATCTGTACTCTTAAATATGGTTAGAAAAGTAATGCACTTAAATTGACCAATAGATGGAAGGCTACATATTTTGGCTCCACAAGCAAAATATGCTTGTAAAATATGCGGAATTTCAACATTGTTATATGATTTAGGACATTTTTGAGGTAATTCTATAATAAATTCTGAGTTTGGATAAACCAAAATATTTGGATGCATCAAGTTCTTTTGCTGAAAATAATTATAAGCACAACGAGCTTGTAAAGGACTTTGTGTTTTAAATGTTACACGTCCCAAAAAATATTGGTTTCCACTCCAGACAAGATAATTCGCTAGACCCTTCCAGAGTAATAAAAGTGCCTGAATATTACGGTATTCTTTTGCTATACATGCACGCCCAAGTTCTACAGTTTCCTGAAGTATAAAATCAGGAATGTCATTGATATTAAAATATTTAGCAGCACTAAATCCCAAAGCTTGAGAAGCCATTGTATAAGATTGCATGCGGTAATTGCCAACTATTTTACCAGTTGGTTTAAAGATGAGTATCAAATGATGACAAGCTGTATCGAATTCATCTTTATCTATCTGGGTAAGCTTAGAAGCAGAGTATTCTAAGCCTAGTTCAATATGAAAAATTTCAAAGCGCAACCGAAAAACAGATTCTAATTCTTCTTTAGTAGAAGCAAGCCGGAGAATATACTTTTCGGTTTCAATTACTGGAAAATCTTTGACTGAACGGTCAGAAATTACTGGAGATTTAATGTTCATTCTAGAGCTTCTCATTAATAAATAATCTTTACATACTCACAATTATTTGTGCTTGTTTAGCATTGCATCACGATGCCTCTTAATTTAGTTAACAAGAATTATTTTATATATAATTTCTCTGAAAAAGTAAAGACAAAAAAATATTTTTTAGGACATAATTACAGGAGTTTTGTCTTTAAAAAGACTATGAACTATAGATTGAATAATCTTAAATACTAATTAGTAAATAATTCATCAAGATAATATGAAGTTGTATATGACGTGACTCAGCTATTTATTTTTGATATGTATTAATCGAGTTTAAGGATAGGCGTAATCGTTCATGAGAAGAGTAAACATTTACAACTGATACCAATTTAATGTGAAGCTGCACTAAATGAGTAACTCTCTATTCTCGGCGCTCTTGGCGTACTTGGCGGTTCGTTTAATATTCTGTGCATCTTCATACAGAATTGGTATGAGGGGTTGATACTCCCTATGACGATGTTTTGACGAGTACAACTTCCACCCTGACACTTCATACTCGACCGAAGGAGAATCTTGTTTAAAGTTTAGATAGTTTTTGGGATTTTTTTTATTGATTGTGATGTATTTTACCAACTTTTTATAACATCTTGAGGCTAAAGTTGGTAAATTATGGATTAGTTGAGCTAATTTTTCCTCAGACAACTATGCCATTGGATTTATCGCCTCTTTGGATATCACTCAAAACTTCGTTGCTTGCCACATTTATTACCTTCTTTTTAGGTATTGCTGCTGCCTACTGGATGCTGGGATATCGTGGCAAAGGTAAATCGTTGATTGAGGGTATCTTTATTGCGCCACTAATTTTACCGCCCACGGTTGTTGGTTTCTTGTTGCTGCTATTTTTTGGGAAAAATGGCCCTGTGGGGAAACTCATGCAGGCTTTTGACTTCACCATCGTCTTTACTTGGTATGGTGCTGCGATCGCAGCTACTGTAGTTTCTTTCCCTTTGATGTATAAAACTGCACTAGGAGCCTTTGAACAAATAGATGGGAATCTGCTGCGAGTAGCTAGAACCCTTGGTGCAACCGAAGCCACAATTTTTTGGCGGATCAGTTTACCCTTAGCACTACCCGGCATTGTCGCCGCCACAATGTTAGCTTTTGCCCGTGCTTTGGGAGAATTTGGGGCGACGTTGATGCTAGCTGGTAACATTCCTGGACAAACGCAGACAATCCCAATGGCGATTTATTTTGCGGTGGAAGCGGGAGCAATGGACGAGGCTTGGTTTTGGGCGATCGCAATTATGGCGATTTCTCTATCTGGAATTATTGCAGTCAACTTCTGGCAAGAATTGAGGGAAAAGAGGAAGGAAGCAGGGAGCAGGGAACAGGGAGCAGGGGGAGATATTCTCTACACGCCGCACTCTAGCTTTGAATCTGGTGGATTGTTAGTCAACATTGAAAAAATCCTTCCTAGCTTTGATTTAAAAATTGCTTTCACTAGTGATGAGCAACCCTTGGGATTATTAGGGGGTTCGGGAGCGGGTAAGAGCATGATTTTGCGCTGCCTTGCGGGGATAGAAACACCAACTAGAGGGCGCATAGTTTTAAATGACAGAGTTCTGTTTGACTCAGAACAAGGAATTAATTTACCCAGTCGCGATCGCCGCATCGGTTTTTTAGTGCAGAATTATGCTCTCTTTCCGCACATGAATGTGGCGCAAAATATCGCTTTCGGCTTGCCCAAAAAACTATCGGCTGGGAGTATTAGGGTACAGGTAGAGGAGCAACTAATAGCGATGCAGTTGCAGGGATTAGGCGATCGCTATCCGCATCAACTATCTGGGGGCCAACAACAACGGGTAGCTTTAGCAAGAGCATTGGCAAGTCAACCGGAAGCATTACTTTTAGATGAGCCGTTTTCGGCACTTGATACCCATCTGCGTAGTCAATTAGAGCAGCAAATGACAGAAACTCTGGCTGACTACAAAGGTGTGACTCTATTTGTCACTCATAATATGGAAGAAGCTTATCGGATTTGCCCAAATCTGTTGGTATTGGAGCATGGTAGAGCCATTCATAATGGCAGCAAACATGATATTTTTCAGCATCCTGCTACTGTGAGCGTTGCTCAACTCACTGGATGCAAAAACTTCTCCCGTGCTGTTCTCCAGTCATCGCAACAGGTGCAAGCGACTGATTGGGGTTGTACTCTGCAAGTAATTGAACCAGTCAAGAGGGAATTATCCCACATCGGTATTCGTGCCCATCAGTTCATTTTTACCAACGACTCATCACAGGAAAATACCTTTCCCTGTTGGGTAGTACGAACAAGTGAAACACCCCATCGAATGACGTTGTTTCTCAAACTAAATTCGGCTGGTAAGAATTCTCAAGATTACCATCTGCAAGCTGAAGTCTTCAAAGAAAAATGGGCGACGATGAAAGACCAAGCTTTTCCTTGGTATGTACGTTTAGATCCTCTGCGCTTAATTTTAATGGAGTGAATATCCAGTAAGTTATTCGTCCTGCTGAGTCGTCGCGGATCTTAAAATCAGTATCGCGTTGCAAAAATCTCTGGATGTCTCTTGTGTAAAGCAATACCCTTTTGAATTTGTGGTCAATCTTCTCGTTCAGTTGGCCAAAAGCATCTGAATTACCTCGACTTTATCCAAAATTAAGAACTTGGTTCTCTTTATAGAACAAAAATCCTAGCTTTTACGTTTTTGTGCCTTGATTGAGAAATCTGGGAGAAAATATTTCCAAAGTACCACCTACGACTTTAGAGTGTTGAAGTCACTCAAATAGCTATTTAAAGGCGAGGTATGACAACAAACTTTAGTCGGCGTGAATTTATCTTGCTTGGTTCAGCAGGGTTTGGTACTAGCTTACTGCTGCAAGCTTGCAGTAATCAGACGACACCAACAGCCACAACAACGGGTGGTACTGAAGGGTTTAAAATAGCGATCGCACTCCCTGGAATGATTACCGATAAAGGCTGGAATCAATCTGGTTATGAAGGAATCAATTTAGCAAAACAAAAGCTAGGTGCAGAAACTGCCTATGTCGAAAAAGTAGCACAGGCAGATCAAACAGAAGTATTAACAGATTTTGCTCGTAAAGGCTACAATCTCATCTTCGCGCATGGCGGACAATTTGATGCCGCAATTGAACAAGTTGCCTCACAGTTCCCCAACACGTTTTTTGTCGGAGTAAATGGTAATCTCAAGGGTGAGAATATTGCTTCTTTACGAATAGATCACCTACAAGCTAGTTATTTGTGTGGCATTATCGGTGCTTCTGTGACTAAATCTAATAAATTAGCTTATATTGCTGGAGAGAAGTTTCCCGCTACCGAGGGAGAACTACGGGGATTTGAATTAGGAGCAAAGTCTGTTAAACCAAATATTCAAATTACTTCTACTTTTACGGGTGATTGGAATGATGTTGCCAAAGCCAAGGAAGCGACTCTCGCTTTAATTTCTTCCGGGGCTGATGTCATCTATCAATGGTTAGATAATGCCTCAGCCGCAGTCTTACAAACAGCAGGTGAAAAAGGAGTATATGCTTTTGGCAACACCAAGGATCAATTAGATGTTGCACCAAAAGCTGTCTTAACCAGCGCTGTCAAACGCTTAGATTTAGCCATCACTTACATAGCAGAATTAGCTAAACAAAAACAAATCAAAGGACAAATATATACAATTGGGCTAGAAAGAACAGATATCTTATTTTTAGGGAAATTTGGAGAAATCATACCGGAAGCAGTTAAGCAAAAGGTATTGAGTACTAACCAAGAAATTGTTAATAAAAAAATCGTTTTTGAAGACTGTAAAGAGGCTGGGAAGGATACGCGCTGCGTGAAGAAAGCAATCACGTAGGTTTAACATACAGATATCTTAAAAAGTTTCGTAGTCAAATTACCCCCCTTAATCCCCCCTTATAAAGGGGGGAAATAAGAAATCTTGAATCTTGTTCCCTCCCCTTTACAAGGGGAGGGTTAGGGTGGGGTAAAACTGACGCGAATCTTCACTACAAGCTATCAGCTTTGCGAATATGAACTATTTACGCTTACAAAATATTACTAAACGCTTTGGGTCTTTTACCGCTAACGATAATATCAATCTCTCCGTTGCATCTGGAACCATCCATGCAATACTAGGCGAAAATGGCGCAGGTAAGAGTACTTTAATGAATATTATTAGTGGACTCTATCAACCTGATGCTGGTGAGATTTATCTCCAAGAACAACCAATCAAAATTACCTCACCAAATGAGGCAATTAAATTAGGCATTGGCATGATTTACCAACACTTCATGCTTGTACCGAAATTGACTGTCACAGAAAATATCATCTTAGGGATGGAGAAAACTTGGCGGCTAAATATAAAAGATAAACAGCAAGAAATCGCCGCATTATCCCAAGCTTATGGATTAGAAATTGACCCCACTGCCAAAGTTGAAAATTTATCTGTTGGGGCACAACAACGGGTAGAAATCCTCAAAGTTCTCTACCGACGAGCAAAGTTATTGATTCTTGATGAACCTACAGCAGTTTTGACACCGCCAGAAGTAGAATCATTAATTGCTATCTTGCGCCAATTGGCAGCCGCAGGTAACACAATCATTTTTATCAGTCATAAATTAGAAGAGGTAATGAGTCTCTGTGATTCAGTAACAGTTTTGCGCCAGGGAAAGGTAGTAGGAACAACATCAACTGAAGCGGCAACACCTCAGCAGTTAGCAACATTGATGGTAGGACGGGAGGTAGCTTTACAGTTAAATAAAAGTCCGACATTACCAGGAGAAATCATTATATCGGTGCAAAATTTGCAAGTTGCTGATGAAAGAAATATTCTTACTGTAAATAATGTATCTTTTGAACTGCGGGCGGGAGAAATTTTAGGAATTGCTGGTGTCGATGGCAATGGACAGCGAGAATTAGCTGATGCCATCGCTTTTGTGCGGACTATTAAGCAGGGTAAAATTGAGTTTACGCACAAGAATTCTTTAGTGGGCTACATCCCAGAAGATAGGCAGACAATGGGATTGGTGTTGCAATTTAGCATCGCCCAAAATTTGATTTTAAAAGCTTTTAAATATTTGCCATTTTGTCGCCGTTTTTTGTTACAACAAGAAGCGATCGCTAATCGTGCCCAAGCTGCAATGCAAGAGTTTGACATTCGGGCGAATGGGATTGATATCTTGGTAAGTCAGCTTTCGGGAGGAAATCAACAAAAAGTGGTGTTAGCGCGAGAACTGGCGCAAACACCAGCTTTAATTATCGCCATGCAACCTACAAGGGGGTTAGATGTCGGGGCGACAGTAGCCGTTCAGTCTCGAATCTTAACAGAACGCGATCGCGGTGCGGCAATTTTGTATATTTCTACTGAGTTGGAAGAAGTGATGGCAATGAGCGATCGCATTGCCGTAATCTACAGAGGTGAGTTTGTGGCTATTTTGGATGCAGCTACGGCAAAGGTGGAAGAAATTGGTTTATTAATGGCTGGGGGAATTAATTAATTACGAATTATTTTATGCCCATTGCGATCGAGAAATGCAATAAAATGAGAAAGTGCCTAATTGTTCAAAGATATCAATATTGCTGATGAGCAACTCTCTATCTTTTCAGACAGTCATTGAATATGTAGAGGCTCTGTCAACCGAAGAGCAAGATTTACTACTCGAACTAATTTCTAAAAGACGCATTGAACAACGGCGTAAAGAAATTGCGGCAAATGCTGCACAAACCCTGAAAGCAATTAAAACAGGTACAGCCAAGCATGGTAATATCGAGGATCTGCGGGCTGATTTGCTAAGTGAAGGATGAGAGTTCTTGTTTGGGATAGTAGCTTTAAGCGTGCTTTTAAACGACTTATTCGTAAGAAGCCTCGCTTAGAAGAAGCAATTTTTGAAGTTTTGGAATTACTTGTAACCGATCCATTTACACCTACTTTAAAATCACATAAGTTAAAAGGTGATTTAGAGGGTTTATGGGCTTGTTGGGTAGAGTATGATTGCCGTATTATCTACACGTTTCAGCCCAATCCTGATGAGGCTGAAGATACGATCGTGCTAATCGATATTGGCACTCATGATGAGGTTTATTGAGAAATGCAGAGAAAGCGATCGCTTTAGGAAAGTTTCAAAATGCAATTTTCTCTGTTCCCAGTTATGCTTCAGTGCAAGCGTTCTATTGGGTTAGGCTCGTGCTGACACTAATTAATCGAATTCATCCTAGATTGCTGCCCATACTATCACCGTTAATTGCGTTGGCGCAGCCCGCCGTAGGCATCGCCTCCGCTCTCATCGTCGGTGCTATCCTCATGCTAATTGCTGGGGCAAATCCCATAACCGCATACAGCATATTATTTCAAGAATCTCTCTCTACCTACTTTGGATTTGGTAACACCCTCACCAAAATGACACCACTATTATTCACCAGTTTAGGCGTGTTAGTGGCGTTGCGGGCTGGGCAATTTAATATCGGTGGGGAAGGACAAATTTATCTGGGTGCGTTGGGAAGTACTTTAATTGGGTTATACGTGCAAGGATTACCTGCGTTGATTCATATCCCCCTAGCACTTTTGGCAGGATTTTTCTTTGGTGCAGTTTGGGGTTGGATTCCTGGTTATCTCAAAGCCATGCGTGGAGTAAATGAGGTAATTACTACATTATTGCTCAACTATATTGCAGTGAATTTAGTTAGCTACCTCGTCCAAAATCCATTAATGGCAACAGGTGCGCCTAGTCCTTATTCGCCATTAATTGCCAAAACATCCCGCTTGCCGATTATATTACCCCAAAGCCTCGCCCATGCTGGGATTTTATTCGGTTTAATTGCCGCAGGTATTTTATGGGTATTGTTAGTGCGATCGCCTCTAGGTTATCAAATTACAGCAGTAGGATTTAACCCGATTGCCGCCCGTTATGCCCACATATCTGTTGAACGTACCATTATGCTGGTGATGGCTGCTGCGGGTGGTTTAGCTGGGTTAGCGGGGAGTTGTGAAGTGATGGGGTTGAAATATCGGCTATTTGAACAAGTTTCCCCAGGTTATGGATTTGATGCCATTGCGATCGCTTTTTTAAGTCGTGGTAGTGTTGTCGGTATAGTATTAACTTCTTTGTTTTTTGCAGCCCTTCGTAGTGGTGCAAATGTGATGCAGCGTAGTGCAGGTGTGCCTGTAACTGTAGTTTACGCAATTCAGGGGTTTATGGTGTTATTTATTGCTATCAGTTTCGCAATCGAAAGAGAAATAAGAGTAAAAACGCAAAGGGACGCAAAGGTTTAACGCAGAGGAACACAAAGAAAACTCTGCGATACTTTGCGCTTCCCTCTGCGAACCTCTGCGTTAAAAAATAACTCCATGAATAATCTCAACTTCTTCTCTGATTACTTAATAGCTACCTTACGTCTAGCCGTCCCCCTAGCATTTGCAGCCCTTGGAGGATTGTACTCGGAACGTTCGGGGGTATTAAATATCGCCTTAGAAGGGATGTTGCTTACTGGCGCTTTTACCAGTGCTGCTGCCACCTTCTACACAGGCAATCCCTGGCTTGGTATCCTCGCTTCCCTGATTGCAGGGGGATTAGTCGGACTACTCCATGCTGTTTTGTGTGTAACTTTGCGTGTCGATCAATTAGTATCTGGGCTAGCAATTAACCTTGTCGCAGCTGGATTAACATCGTTTTTGGCCCGGTTAGTGTTTAGTGGCAGTAGTACGCAGCAGTTACCTGGAATTGGGACAATTATTATTCCTGGTTTAGCCAATATTCCCCTGATCGGGCCGCTACTATTTCAATCAGATTTTTTAGTATATTTATTATTTATCTTAGTTATTTTAACTACATACCTTTTATTTAAAACTAGCTTTGGGCTGACATTGCGGGCAGTGGGTGAATCTCCGAAAGCTGCTGACACGGCTGGGATTTCAGTACAAACTGTACGTTATATCGCAGTGGTAACTAGTGGCTGTCTTGCGAGTTTAGGAGGTGCTTATTTAACTTTAGTACAAGTAAGATTTTTTGCCGAAGGGATGAGTGCTGGTAAAGGATTTATTGCGATCGCAGCATTAATTTTTGGCAGATGGCATCCTGTAGGTAGTGCTTTGGCTTGTTTGCTGTTTGGGGCTACGGAAGCTTTACAACTGCGAATTCAGGCATTAGGGGCAAATATCCCTTACCAATTTTTAGCAATACTACCTTATGCGATCGCTTTATTGGCATTAGTGGGATTAGCAGGGAAATCTACACCTCCTAAAGCTTTAGGTACTCCCTATTTTGGAGAAAATCGCCACTCAGACTAAAAAAACGTTCCTTTGACGAACTCAAAAACAGCTTATTTTTTACTTTTTAAAATTAATACCCATCCACTGATAAATCTTTCTCAAGAGAGAGAACAATTTTAAAATGCCGACAATTCCAAGAGCGATCGCTTTGTGCAATTAGACTGGAACCGCGTTCAACAAAAATCAAAAATTTTATACAAAATCCAGACAAAGACTGTCGAGTACAATGGGATCAGTTTGAGCGTTGCCAAAAAATGGATAAAGTCGAGCTAAGAGTAGATCGCTCATTGCCCTCTGCCTTCTTCGGCAAAGCATTCGCATTTTAATCTATAGCCTGCCTTCTGATGGACTTAATCTGTCCTCGCTTAGTTTTACTGTCAAGACGTTTTTTTTGAGAGCTGCGAGTTGGTTTGGTGGGTTTGCGTTTTCTCTTCAGCACGACTACGCTTTTAATAAGTAATGCAAGTCTTTTCAAAGCCTCTTCTCGGTTCTGCTCCTGGCTGCGGTGTTCTTGGGCTTTGATGACAATGACTCCCTCTTGGGTGATGCGTCGATCGTTGAGCTTCAAAAGCTGTTCTTTATAGAAAGCAGGTAATGATGAAGCCTCAATGTTAAAGCGTAAGTGGATGGCAGTAGAAACCTTGTTGACATTTTGACCCCCTGCTCCTTGGGAGCGAATCGCGCTAATTTCGAGTTCGCTATCGGGAATGATGATAATATTTGAAATTTGCAGCATAACTTAATATATAGCGTTATTAGTACTCGCGATCGCCGTACCACTTCGTGGAAGCAAGCTACGCGTAGCGTTCCGCAGGAAAGGTGGTTGCCACCGCTCCCCATTTTTTTCGCTTACCAAATTACTTTTGAATGAAGAATTTTTGTAGAGCGATACCTCTTTTTACCCCAAGGGGGAACGCTACAGCTATAAATTGAGCGATTACATCCTCTAAGAAAATATAAAAAATGGGCGGACTTGGAGCCACCTTTTTAGCTTTTAGTTTGAAGTTTCGCTTCTTGAGTTGCTACTCGCTACCCAACCCCTATAAGGGCTGTAAGCAATTGTTCCATAGCTGTGTTTTTTATGTTGTAGGCGTTTGCACCAGGCACAAGAGACTCTTGGTAACGACAAATAAAACACATCTTCTCTTGAAGTGTTGCTATACCTATTAAAAGTGGTAGAGATTTTGGCCCCGTAGCCATCAAATAAAGATCCTGTAGCTGTAATTTTCCAAACTGCTGTTTAATATTTAAATTCCCCAGATTAGTAATTGCAAGATCCATTCCTCCTATATCTCTAGCATCTGAATTTTCCCCACCTTTGTTAGAGTTATTAGATAATAAGGCTCTTGCTTTTAGTACATCGTCAAATAATTTTCCGTCTGCTACTAATTGATTGAGTTTATATTTAACTTCACGCGCTAAATTCCAAAAATTAGTCTTCTGGGTTAATTGATGATTGGTTATTGGTCGAGTAATGTATTCACCCAGATTTTCGCCAACATTAATTGTCAAATAGTTGCGGATATTTACTGGTGTATGACATCTAAGAATAATCTCATCAGGAGATTTTATTTCAGCAGCAATCGCTAAAAGAAATGCAGCACACAAAGCACCGTGAACAGTGGTTTTTTCTTCTCGACAGCGAGCTACAAGTTTAGTAGTCTCCGCCGAAGATAACGTCCAATGAAACAGGCGAATTGCCAAGGTATCTGGAGTGTTATTCTGCTGATTTTTTCGATAAGTTTTTGTTAAAATAGACTCTGTATCTATTGAGTCATTTAAATTTTCCCCAACCACATTTTTTGTAATATCAGGGATAATTTCATCAACAGGAGGCAAGTCTGGTAAAAGCTCACGAGGGATGTCTGGTTCACCAATAAATTGCAAGATATCTCGGATAAGATAAGCTCCTGATAAACCATCACCAATACAATGATGAAAAGTAATTATTAGGTTGGAAACATCAGATGAGTGCAGCAACAATACGCGCAGTAGGGGTTCTTCGTTCCAACTCAAAGGGTGGCGTAATTCTTCTACCATCTCCTGACACCAATGTTCTTCTCCTTGTCGCTCAATTACTCGCAGTGGAATAGGCGGAACATTTTCTAAGGAAAATTGCGGCTGATTTTGATGAAGAGCGACTATTTTTACTCTTAACCGAGAATGCCGAAGTTGTAGCCAAGCTAGAGCTTCAGTTAATAAATCAATGGGAAATGACCCTTTAATGGTCGCCGACAAGGTAACATTTTCCGGGCTGTTCTTGTATGACAACCACATTAAATGTTCTGATGCTGTAAGAATGCGATTCATGGCAATTACAAGGATTATAGTGTTATTTAAATAAATCCAGCCATTTTTTGCAATTTAATAACCCGAAATTGTTGCTGCATTGTGCGGTAGCTGTCAACAGTGTTCTTGCTTTTACCGCTTATGTTGAATGCTCTGACATTAAACCGTATTTGTGGGGACTATTTGTTGATTAATCAATCTCTGTCACTAGCCATTGCCACTCAGTGACTACAGTGTTGGGGATATTGAGAAGCAATGGCTGTCCACTCTCTACTGGCACATGAAGTTTGAGCGCATCGGTGGTTGGCAATTTGGGTAAGACATCAGTTAGGTTATATTCGCCTACATTTGGGGCGGGTGCAGTTAAAGCGTAGACATCCGATGCCAAAAGCAATTTACCAAGTGTTGTCTCAATCAACAATGGTTGGGGGTGAGCAATTTCAGCGATACCAGGAAACCCCACCACGCGTAACCTTAATTCTTTGACAGGATTGTTGTAATTTTGTTTAAACAGCAGCACTTGCCAAGCGTACCCAAATTCATCTTTGATAGATACTTGCGAGTGGTAGCGCAAAACACCAGGAGAATCATGATGTTGACGTAGCAGTGCGTGTGCTTCTTCTACACCCCATCCATATATGTTTGCAGTTCCCAACACATATAGAGTCAATGCGAGAAAGACTACTAGGGGGCAACGCCAGATATATTGTGTAAATCGATACATTCTATTTTCCGATGAGTTCACATTATCAGTCTGCGATCGCACTGCCATGTTGGGTAATCGCTCGTGCAGTATGACCAATTGTCACCCTCATCATGATAATCAAGATGGAAAGTTAACACCGAACATAAACCCGATCGACAGATAAAGCACCAGACAAAACAAATAGAATATCACCCAGAAAAGCTAGAACTGAGCCATCTGCCAAACCACAGCAAAGTTGATTAAATCAGTCGCCCAAATAAAGCGATCGCACTTTGGTTGGGTAAGGTATTAGCCTTATCCAACCGATAATTTTGGGGAACTTTACAACCACGGATGACGCGGTGGGTTGACGTTGTTCAAGAAGTAGTTACCAACAGCGTAATATTTCCAACGCACAGGATCGTGGAGGGTGTGCGCTCTAGCATTGCGCCAGTGGCGATCGTAATTAAACTCTTGCAAGGTAGATTTGGTACCTGCAAGTTCAAACAACTTGTTAGCTGCCAGCAAGGATGCTTCGGTAGCTAAAGCTTTAGCCTCGGCTACCGCGATGGAAGCCTCAACTACCTTAGCTTCTTCTAAACCAGAAGCATTTGCCCGATCGATAAATTCACCCGCACGCTTTAACAGTGCTTCAGCAGCGTGAACCTGAATCTGCACCTGCCCAAGATTATAAATTGTTAGGGGATCTTCGTAACCATGTTCTAAATTACTATCAACCCAAGGGCGAGTATGCTTACGAACAAAGCCGATGGTGTCTCGCACTGCGGCTTTAGCAATGCCAACATCCACAGCCGCTTGGATAATTTGAGCGATCGCACCCATAGGCGTAGCCCGCTCAAAGGCTAAGTAATGGGGAATAACATACTCTGATTTCACCTTCACATTTTCTAAAATCGTGGTGCCACTAGCAGTAGTTCGTTGTCCAAAGCTACTCCAGTCATCGAGTAAGGTTAGTCCTTCGGCATCACGTTCTACGAAAGCAATTACTGTTTTACCTTCGTCATTTGCTGCAATCACTGGAATCCAATCTGCTAACAGCGCCCCAGCAGAGTAAAATTTACGCCCGTTGAGGACGTATCCATCAGCAGACTTTTCTAAGCGCGTTTGCACATCGTTTACAGATTTGGTGCCAATTTCTGAAAAAGCATTGCCGAATCGCTTACCTTGCAATACCAAATCAAAGAAAAAGTGTTTCTGTTCCTCCGTACCGTCAAGTCGAATTGCTTCCACCATGTATAGGTGATTTTGGGGAATTTGCCCCAGGCTGGGATCTGCCTCGGAGATAATTTTGATGACTTTTGCGAGGGTGGCATTAGAAACAAACGCCCCACCATATTCTTTGGGTACAGTGATTCCCCATAACCCACTAGCAGAGAACTTTTTCACCTCTTCATGAGGTAAACGCCGTTGCTGATCGCGTTCTGAATCACCTTTGACAAATTCAGCCGCCAGTTCCTTAGCGATCGCGATCGCTTCGGCGTCACTACTAATCACATACGCTTTTTGCTCAGAAGAAATTATTGCTGTCATATAATACCTACCTTTTTATCTTTCCACGGACGCGATGAATCGCGTCTCAATATCTCTATGCAATCACCAACTCTTCAGCTGTCCGGCGATGAGCTTCAATTTCTCGTACTAAGGGAATCACATTTTGACCAAATGCTGGCAAGTCATCTGTGTAATGCAGGAAACCACCAAGAATTAGATCAACACCAATTTCGTAGTATTGACGAATGCGATCGGCAACTTGCTCAGTAGTGCCAATTAATCCTGTTTTGAAGCCGTCGTTGTACTGAACTAAATCAGAGAAATTGGAGTTTGCCCACATTCCCTGGCGTTCCCTGGTGGAAGCACCTGCTTGTTTCACTGCTTCCCCAAATCCGTGAACTGCTTCTACATCTGCTTTAGCGATAATTTCTTCTAAAACTGCATGGGCTTCGGCTTCGGTATCCCGCACTATAATAAAGGCATTCAAGCCGAATTTTACCTTTCGTCCTTCTTGACGCGCTAGTGCAGAAATTTCTTCAATCTGTTCGCGCACTCCTTCCAAAGTATTGCCATTCATGAAGTACCAATCAGATACGCGAGATGCCATTCGCCGTGCGGCTTTCGAGTTTCCACCTTGAAAGATTTCCGGGTGAGGGGAACTAACAGGTTTGGGTTTTACCCAACCACCATTGATGCGGTAAAAATCCCCCTTAAAGTGGAACTCCTCTTCAGTCCACATCCCTTTGAGAACGCGAATAAATTCTTCAGAACGACGGTAACGCTCATCATGATCTAACCAGTGTTCACCGTAGATAGTGAACTCATCTTTAAACCAACCACTGACAACATTTAAACAGAAGCGACCATTAGATATGGCATCAATGGACGAACCCATCTTGGCAACTACGCCGGGATGCCACAATCCTGGGTGAACGGCAGCAATCAATTTTATCTTTTGGGTAACTGGCGCTAAAGCTGCTACCGTGGTGAGAGCTTCCAGTTGATATTCAGCACCGTAACTGGCAATAAATCGAGCTTGTGCCAAGGCATAGTCAAATCCTACCTGTTCAGCAGTTTGGGCTAGTTGGGCGTTGTAATCGAAAGTCCAATCTGTGCGTTGGGCTATTTTGCTGACAACTAAACCGCCACTGACGTTAGGAATCCAATATGCAAACTTGATATCCATGTTTTACGCCTCTGTGTGTGATGTGAACCTGTTAGTTATTTATTAAGGTTTAAAGATGTAACTTAATCACCCAATTTCTAATGCCTTTTTGGCATATTTCAACTGTTTCCAGAGAATGTGAATTTGTTTATAAGCTTCTTCTGGAGAAAGTTTGCCACCAGTTTGGAGGTTACAGATATAGTTCACCCGTTGAGCAAACTCTTGGAGATTAGCATTAAACACTAAATACTCTGGTTTAAACTGCCCATAATATGAATTATGGGGATATAGAAAATCGCATAGTTCCGCCAGGAAATCAGATTTATGATTCATAGAATTTGAGATTTATTAGGTAATAGCAAAATTCAATAAACTCTCTTAAAACATGATTGCTATTTGAAAATTTTAGTAAAGAAAGTAGTAGATGAGTAAATTTAATTCATCTACTACAGGTAGAGTTAGGAGACAATTTGCATATATACAACATCTGTATAGGAAAAATCAGAAATTACAGTCGTGTTAGGTGAATAGACTAGATAGGAATGGAGAGATATATGGGCGTAGTCTATCTATAGGGGTTTCGTTTATATGCAATATACTCTTGAATAAAAATTCATAAGTTAGCATCAAGATGCTCGCTTTTTCGGAGAAACTTCATTCTGTTAGCGGATAATCCTGACTCCTGAATTCTGTTTCTATAAATTTATCTTGCTCTGATTAACTTTTAGAAAAAGGTAGCAGATGGGTAAAAATTACCCCTCTGCTACGAGCAAACGGAGGTATAAACTTGATTATTTAATTGGCATGAATCAATTCTTGAGGCGCTGCGGCATCATAAGCTACAGCTTTAACAAATTCCTTGAGTACATCTTTGAGTCTTTGCTCAATTTCCTCATCTAACACGACGCTATTATCAGCTTGTCGTTGAACTTGTTTGTCTACTGCATAAATAGTAGCTAAGATATGCCGCGCTCCTAATTCTGATAAGACAGGTTTAAGAGCATATTCAATTGCCAATAAATGAGCGATCGTCCCACCAAGAGCAATTGGTAACACTGGTTTACCTGTCAATGATTTTTGTGGGAGCAAATCTAGAAATGTTTTGAGAACTCCTGTATAAGCAGCTTTGTAAATTGGGGTGGCAATAATCACACCATCTGCTTTTGCTAATAAAGCTTTTGGCTGTTCTAAAGCAGGGCTGTCATATCGTCCAAAAACTAAATCTTCAGCAGGCAAATCCCGAACTGAAATAATGTCTACATGCAAGCCTTCTTGTTTTAAAAGCTTGGCAGTGTATTCGACAAAACCGAAAGTTCTAGATGGATGGGTTGGACTACCTGCGATCGCTAAAATATTTGCCATTCAATTAAACTCCTAATGTATTAATGGAGATTGGGGATTGGGGACTAGGGGAAGAATAACTATCAATACTGCTCGGTTAAGCCCAAAAAAGCACTCCGAGGTAGGTTGGGTTGAGGAACGAAACCCAACATTTTCAGGGCTTTGTTGGGTTTCACGACCTTCAACCCAACCTACAAATCTTCAAAACCTACGCAGTATTGGAATAACTATTGGTTATTGACCAATGTCCAATACCCTAAACTTTACTAGGATATGGACGTAGCTTTCTCTTTATGCTGCTTAGGAAAATCTTCATTTGCAACGATCTCGCCAAAGGGACTTAAGACATGTTGCGTCTCCACTGCCGGCAGATTCTCTAAGGGCAAATGGGGAAATAGAAGTTCTGCAACTCGATAAGCTTCTTCTAGGTGGGGATAGCCAGAGAGAATAAAGGACTCAATACCCAAAGAAGCGTATTCCAACATCCTAGCGGCAACGGTTTGGGGATCGCCGACTAAGGCTGTTCCTGCACCACCTCGTACTAAACCGACTCCCGCCCACAGGTTTGGGCTAATCTCTAATGCCTCACGATTACCGTGGTGTAATTGAGTCATTCGCTGTTGCCCAACTGAATCCATCCGGGCATAAGCTTTTTGAGCTTTAGCGATCGCCTCGTCATCTACATATTTAATCAAATCATTCGCCGCATCCCAAGCTGCACTCTCGGTTTCGCGCACAATTACATGCAGGCGAATACCAAACCGCAAAGTCCGTCCTTCTGATAAAGCAAGTCTGCGAACTGATGCAATCTTCTCGGCTACTTGCGCGGGTGGTTCACCCCAAGTTAGATAGACATCTACGTGCTTGGCAGCAATTTTTTGAGCGACGGGAGAGGAACCGCCAAACCACAAGGGCGGATATGGCTTCTGAACAGGTGGAAACAGCAGTTTACCATCCTGAATGTTGAGATAGTCGCCCTGAAGATTGGCTTGTTCACCACTAGCGATCGCTCGCCACACTGTCAAAAATTCATCTGTTAATTCATAACGCTGATCGTGATCCAAATGCAAGCCATCTCCCGCTAACTCCACGGGATCGCCACCTGTCACCACATTAATCAGCAAGCGTCCTCCAGAGAGGCGATCAAAAGTCGCCGCCATCCGTGCCGCTACTCCAGGTGATACCAAGCCGGGACGAATCGCCACCAAAAAACGCATCTGTCGTGTCAGTGATACCAACGTTGACGCTACAATCCAAGCATCTTCGCAAGAGCGACCCGTAGGCAGCAATGCCCCTGTATAACCAAGGTCATCCACCGCTTGGGCTATCTGCCGCAGATAAGGAAAGCTTACTGCCCTTCCACCTGTAGCAGTTGCAAGGTAACGTCCGTCGCCATGAGTTGGGATGAACCATAGTAGCTGCATGAATCTTGTCCTTTTAAACTCCGGCAAATCGATAGAAATACCGTGCTTTATTTATAGTTTTTAGAGTATCACATATTCCACTTAACCAAGCAAGAGGTTTTCAAAAAACTCCGGTATTCCTATCAAAGCAATGTATATTAAGCAGTGTTCAATTAGCTAGCGATCAAAAAAGGCATTGAGCATTATCATTCTCCCCTGCTTCCCCTGCCCCCTTCCTTCTGTCTCTGGGAAGAATACAGCAATAGCAGCTTCGTGTATATTAGTTTACTTATTCCTAACCTTCTGTTAAATTAACCTTAATGTACGCCAAGCTGATTGACTTAATGTACTTGATTTTCAGCTATAAACGTGGGTAGCTATCCAGTCCACTGGCAATAGGTGCAAAATTCCGTTCTGTCTCTAGGAGAAATAAGGCAATGGGGCCGATGTTTATTGCTGCCAACGATTGGCCACATATAGCATTTAGATTATCTTTGGCGCTCCTGGTTGGTTGCTTGATTGGGTTTAACCGTCAGCAAGGGGGTAGACCAGCAGGGATGAGAACATTCATGCTCGTGAGTATGGGGGCAGCACTATTCGTGATGATTCCTTTGCAGGCTGAGGGCGAGAGTCCCTATGCTGCCACCAATGCACTGAGTCGCACAATTCAAGGTGTCGCTACCGGAATTGGATTTCTCGGAGCCGGATTGATTTTACAAGAGTCTCCGAGAAAATCTGCGACACCAAAAGTAAAAGGTTTAACTACAGCCGCCTGTGTTTGGACTGCGGCCGGGTTGGGGGCTGCAATTGGTTGTGGTCTGTGGCAAATGGGATTATTAGGAGGGCTACTGACTCTGATCACCCTAAGTGGTGTGAAGCGGCTCAATCACGCATTTGTGTTTTTAACGAGTCGGGGTAAACAGGCGACTAATCAGGATCTAACAACCACCTCTGATGAAGATGATGATTGACCGTGGTTGTGCTCCAATTGAAAACTATACTTAGTATTGTCTAACAGGACTTACGCAAATAATAGCCGAAACCCTTATTTTCACGTAGGGGCAATTCATGAATTGCCCCTACGGCGTGTACTTTTGCGTAAGTCCTATCTAAGATCGGTTTACCGCCCAGTATTTTGCTGAAAAATAGCTTGTTGTCTCTAAGGAATGAGAATTAAATAACATCGACTTTTGTAGGTTGGGTTGAGGCACGAAACCCAACGCCCCAGAGATGTTGGGTTGAGTCTGCGAAACCCAACCTACACAGGTTATTAAATCCACGATCCTAAGCTAATTTTAATGAGTTTATCAGCGCTAATTCAGAGCGATCGCTGATTATAGTGATTAAGGCAGTGAATCCCGTACTGGAATTGATTGGCCAGTTAACTGGAAAATAGAAAATAATAGATATATGGACAAACGATATTTTTTACAAGCTGGTGCGGTAATAGTCGGCACAGCATTGTTATCTAAGTATATCTACAACAATCAGGAGTCAGAAGCCATGACAACTTCTAAGAGTGAATTTGAGATTACCAAGCCTGAGTCAGAGTGGAGCACGATTTTAACGCCAGAACAGTTTCGTGTATTGCGTAAACATGGAACTGAACGCCCTCACACCAGCCCATTAGATAAGGAATACGACCAAGGCACTTATTTTTGTGCTGCATGTGAACAACCACTATTTACGTCTGATACCAAATTTAACAGTGGTACTGGCTGGCCCAGCTTTTTTAATCCAATTGAAGGTGCGATCGCCTTCACTGTAGATAAGTCGTTGTTTATGACCAGAACTGAAGTGCATTGTAGTCGCTGTGGTGGTCATCTGGGTCATGTTTTTGATGATGGCCCTGCACCCACTGGTAAGCGCTACTGTATGAATGGTGTTTCGCTAAAGTTTGTTCCTGCTTAATAAGTTACCGCAGCAACGACCGTTATATACATCACACCCACAACCTAAATTATCAGATTTTCAGGCTTGACCAAGGGTGAATAAGTTTTTGACAATAACTTTTCTGACTCAGTGCTACTGGACAAAGTATTGTCAATTTCAGGAAATGCAACTCTTGGTCTTCGCTATGACTCTTTACCTAAATCGTTCTATTTGCTTGGGTCTTTTTTCTCCTTTTTGTCTTTGGGATCTTTTTTAGGTTTTTTAACTTCTTTATTGCTTTTTCTTTCCTTCGACATCAGTGTTCTCCAACTAGGTTTATTCAGTGAAAGCTCCAACACTCTGCCGTCAGAGAATCAGGATATAACTTACCTGATATTCTTTTAAGGCAAAAAAGAAAGTATCAGATATAAATGCTACTAACTACCATGATACGGTGTTGTTTGATTTTCTTCTGATCAGCCTTTTTTATTTCAACCACAGTTTCCTGTAGGGGCGCACAGCTAGCTGTGCGCCCCTACTTTATTTACAACGTGGCTACAAGTTCTTGCAAGCGATCGCGTCCATCACGGAAGACGGGCCAACCATCCCCCACCAGCACTGCTTCTACCCGACTCAGTTGAGCCAACCTCTGCACCGAAGCAACAGCCTCTTTTCGATTCAGCAGCTTATCATCTGGTAAAATCGTTAAACTACCTGCTTTCCGTGCCCGGACTAAATCCCCTGTAATCAAAGTTGTCTCCTCCAGTAACAGAGCCAACTCACCGGGAGTTTTAGAACCGTGGAGTTCAATCACCTCCAATCCTGGGACAAATTCTTCTCCATCAGACAGCCAGCGATCGCAAGGTATAGGAAAAGTGTCTTTTTCTGCCACAGGGCCAGCTACCTTAGCATAAGTTTGATCGGCAATTTCTTTACTTGCCCTGACATGCTCAGAATTTGTCAGCACAATCCAAACCACACCACCGAGGGATTTCAGATGATTCCAATCATGGTTTGATAGGGCTACTGGGTCAATCAAGATGTTGCCATCTGGGCGAATCCAGGCAATCCCATTGAAATCAATATTTCTTGCCGGATTGAAATTAGACCAGCTATACAGATCGGGACGGTGCAAAGATTTCATGATGATTCTGGATCAGTACCTTCAATAATTGACTATTAATCTCAATAATTCAGTATATAGATAATAAGGTTCTATTCCCTGTGGATCTGGAATTTGAGTATACTACGATAAATCTATCGATATTATGGATTCTGTCGGGTTTACAGAAATTTCCGCATAACTGCAATAGGGAGGTATAGGGGTGAGTGAGATTGTGCGCCAAAAAATATCAGCGAAGGCAGAACAGTTTACAGAGTCTGTGATTCGAGAAATGACCAGGGTAGCACTGCAATATGGTGCAGTAAATTTGGCGCAGGGGTTCCCTGATTTTCCCTGTCCCTTGGAGTTGAAACAGGCGGCTTATGAGGCAATAGAGGCAGATGTTAATCAGTATGCCATTACTTGGGGCGATCGCCCATTTCGTGATGCGATCGCCAAAAAAGTCCGTTGGTATCTCGGCTTAGATATCGATCCCGAAACTCAAATCACCGTTACCTGTGGTTCCACAGAAGCAATGGCATCTGTGATGCTAGCAACAGTCGATCCCGGTGATGAAGTAATTGTATTTGAGCCGTATTACGAAAACTACGGCCCCGATGCGATTTTAGCTGGTGCTAAACCCCGCTACGTGACACTGCATCCCCCCCATTGGACATTTGATGAAGCACAGTTGCGTCAAGCCTTCAATGCCAATACCAAAGCTATTATTATCAACACACCCCATAACCCCACAGGTAAAGTCTTCACCCGTGAAGAACTCAGCCTAATTGCTGAACTTTGTCAAAAGTGGGATGTGTTAGCGTTCACTGATGAAATCTACGAACATATTCTGTATGACGGCACTCAACATATTGCCCTAGCGACTCTTCCGGGAATGGAAGAACGCACCGTTACTATTAACGGTTTATCCAAAACTTATAGTGTCACGGGATGGCGAGTCGGCTACATTCTGGCAAACCCCGAATTAACAGGGGCGATTCGCAAAGTCCATGATTTTCTCACCGTTGGCGCTCCTGCACCATTGCAACGAGCCGGAGTTGCCGCGATGCAACTGCCACCATCCTATTATGAAGAACTAGCCAAACTTTATCAGCAGAAGCGAGACAGCATTTTACAAATTCTAGATCAAGTTGGCATTCCCTATTTTGTTCCCAAAGGAGCCTATTATGTTCTCGCAGATATTTCCAAATTCGGCTACAAAACAGATGTTGATTTTACATATAATCTGATTAAAAATATTGGTGTTGCCGTAGTTCCTGGTTCCAGCTTTTTCAGTCAACCAGAAAAAGGACATTCATTGATTAGATTTTGCTTCAGCAAAAGACCCGAGACATTACAAGAAGCTAGCGATCGCTTACTCAAATTGCAATCAACTCTACAAGTCACATCCTAACATTTATTGTAAAAATTCAGAAGTCAGAAATCAGAAGCCATAATTTAAAAGCAATGCAGCATGATTAATACATTTATGTATCAAAGTTTTTCCTAATTCTTTAACTATTCTGACTCCTGAATTCTGACTTCTGAATTCTGACTATTCATTTATTCTCTTATTTTCCCAAAGAGTAGAATGCGAAGATAGGAAATAAATGATTTTATAAATTATTTAGGACTTCTATATGGCTACTTACGACAATATTTTGCAAGCAATTGGTAGAACTCCATTAGTCAGACTAAACAAAATTACCGAAGACATTAACTCAACTATTTATGCCAAAGTAGAATATCTCAATCCTGGCGGGAGTACCAAAGATAGAATTGCTCTCACCATGATTGAAGCCGCAGAAAAAACAGATCAACTGCAACCCGGTGGCACTATTATTGAAGCTACCGCAGGTAATACTGGCGTGGGACTGGCATTAATTGCAGCAGTGAAAAAATATCGCTGTATTTTCGTCATGCCTGATAAAATGAGCCAAGATAAAATCAACCTACTCAAAGCTTATGGTGCGGAAGTAGTTGTAACTCCCACATCTGTACCGCCTGACTCGCCAGAAAGTTATAACGGTGTAGCGGAAAGACTCGCCAAAGAAATACCGGGAGCCTATAGACCAAATCAATTTGAAAACCCAAATAATCCTTTAGCACATTACTTAACTACAGGTCCAGAAATCTGGTCAGATAGTAATGGTAAAGTTGATGTTTTTGTTGCAGGTATGGGCACAGGTGGTACAATTTCAGGAGTTGCCAAATATCTGAAAAAGCAAAATCCAAATATAGTAATTGTTGGTGCAGATCCAGAAGGCTCAATTCTTTCTGGCGACACCCCAAAATCTTACAAAGTTGAAGGGATTGGCGAAGACTTTATTCCTAAGACATTTAATCGTCAATTAGTCGATGAAATGGTTCGGGTCAGCGATAAAGAATCTTTTAATATGGCTCGTCGTTTAGCACGAGAAGAAGGTTTATTGGTAGGAGGTTCTTGTGGTACAGCAGTAGCCGCAGCGCTCAAGTATGCAGCCCGATTAACAGAGCCAAAGTATATTGTAGCCCTATTACCAGATACGGGGAGAAACTACATTAATAAAATCTATTCCGATGCCTGGATGCAGGAAAATGGTTTTTGGGAAGGAACAACAGTAAAAAGCATCAAAGTTGGCGAAATTCTTGCTCAAAAAATAGATTTTCCTTCTCTAGTTGCCGTCAGTCCCCGTGATACCTTAAGCAAAGCCACAAATTACTTACAAAAGCTGAATATTTCACAGTTACCGGTGATTGACAATAATCACGTAGTAGGAAGCGTCAATGAAGCCTCCTTAATGAAATTCCTCCATGATGGCATCAACTTTTCTAACCAGGAAGTTTCCGCAGTTATGGGTAAACCACTGCCGATGCTTGATGAAGAAGTCGATATTTCCGAAGCTTATCGAGTCCTTTTATCAGGAACTACAGGAATTATTATTAAGCGACATGATGTTCCCATTGGATTAATTACCAGAGCCGATTTAATTAGATATTGGATTAGTCAAACCCAAGAGTAACCAAGAAAAAATTATGGAATTTGAAACTAGAGCAATTCATGAAGGTCAACAATCAGACCCACAAACAGGTGCTGTAATTGTTCCCATTTATCTGACTTCTACTTATGAACAAGAATCCATAGGTAAACACAAAGGATATGAATATTCTCGCACGGGAAACCCGACGCGTACAGCTTTAGAAGAAGCTTTAGCTTCTATTGAAAATGGGAAATTTGGTTTAGCATTTGCCTCTGGCTTGGCTGCAACTACAACTGTATTAAGTCTACTCAAAAATGGCGATCATATTGTTGCTGGTGATGATTTATATGGTGGGACTTATCGTTTGCTAGAAAAGGTTGTGAAAAATTGGGGTGTGACAACTAACTATGTAGATATTGATAACATCTCTGATTTTGAAACTGCCATTCAACCAAATACCAAGCTGATTTGGATTGAAACTCCTACCAACCCTTTGTTAAAAATTATTGATATTGCTGCACTAGCAAATATTGCCCGTAGAAACAATATCATCTTAGTCGTTGATAATACTTTCGCTAGTCCTTATTTTCAAACACCGTTAGATTTAGGTGCTGACATTGTGGTTCACAGCACTACCAAATATCTAGGTGGACACAGCGATATTATTGGTGGTGCAGTCATCACATCTAACGAGCAACTATACACCGAACTGAAGTTTTATCAAAATGCGATCGGGGCGATTCCTAGTCCTTTTGATAGCTGGTTAGTGCTGCGAGGAATTAAAACTCTGGCTGTCAGAATGCGAGAACATGAAAAAAACGCTTTGTTTTTGGCTGAATTTTTAGAAAAGCATCCCAAAATTGAGCGCATTTATTATCCAGGGTTATCCAGTCATGAACAGCATCAACTAGCAAAAGAGCAAATGTCTGGCTTTGGGGGGATGATTAGTTTGGAATTAAAAGGTGGTTTTGCTGAAGTTGAAAGATTCGCTTCCCGACTCAAGTTATTTTTGCTAGCTGAAAGTTTGGGTGGCGTGGAATCGCTGCTTTGCTATCCTACCAAAATGACTCACGGTTCTCTACCAGAAGCAGAACGACTTAAGCGGGGAATAAAGGATAATTTAGTCCGTCTTTCGGTAGGAATTGAACATCAGCAAGATTTGCAAGCTGATTTAGAAAATGCTTTAGGTTGAAAATTGGGCATTGGGTATGGGAAAAAGAGATTTTCACTGGGCGTTCTAAGCTTGATTTATCCTAATTAACTATAGGGGTTTAGATCCCTTCCCTATTTTCACAGATAGCTTTTGTTTCCGGCAAGGATTTAAACTCACCGGAAACATAATTACGAATTACGTAGCTTGCTTCTCGCCTTCCGCGAGTATTACGAATTACGAATTTTGAAGTGTGTCTATCTTCAAGTTAATATAAGTTAACAAATGCTAGACTAACACTAAGTTAATGCATCCTTTGTGTCAGCATTTGTTAAAAAAGATGACATTATTTTCGATTCAAATTTAACTCTAACTTTTAATCCCCGATGGAAAGTTGACTTGCTCAATAAAACTCCACTCCGAAAGGGGAGTTTCTAAGCCTTAGTGCATAGTAATTACCAGAAGAACAACACTAAATTTGTGTAGAATTAGTTCAAATTTCCGGTAATTATATCGGGATAGTAGGCTTATAAATTTTGAATTAAAAACCCCATTGACTCTTTAAAAGGATAGGACTAATGTTGTGAGTAGTCCTTCCAAGGACAGTATTTATGCATCAAAAAATCAGGAGGTATTTCCGATGATGATGATGATGATGACTGAAACCATGACTGCCGAAATGCAAACTTGCATGGATGTTTGTATGGACTGTCATAAAATGTGTATGGAAACCATGACTCACTGCATGAGCAAAAGTGGTCAGCAGATGGACAAGAGCATGATGAGCATGATGAGCATGATGCGCGATTGCTCTGAAATGTGCATGATGTGCATGAACATGATGATGAGTGGTTCTGAGTTCATGGAACGCACTTGTATGCTTTGCGCGGAAATGTGCGATCGCACTGCAATGGCGTGTGAGATGATGAGCGATGACGCGAAAATGATGGAATGTGCTGCCGCTTGCCGTAAGTGTGCAGAGTCTTGCAGAAGTATGCACATGATGCCCGCATAGTTTCCCTAACTAGCAGAAGTTTCTCTGCAACCTAATATTCAAGCGCCCAGACTCACAGAGTTTGGGCGCTTGAAGTAAGAACTTCTAAAATGCCCAGCACGCATAGCTGACAGTAAGGCTTCTATTCCTTGAAACAAACTGCTGTAATACTACATGCTCGCTCTAGCCTCGTAGCTTCCTGTGCTTCTCGAATTTTTTTTGCCAGCCCATACTCTTAGGAATGAGAATTAAATAACATCGACTTTTGTAGGTTGGGTTGAGGCACGAAACCCAACGCCCCAGAGATGTTGGGTTTCGCAGACTCAACCCAACCTACACAGGTTATTAAATCCACGATCCTTACTATTGTGGCAATACGCTTTTTTGGTCAGGTTAGCCAGTAAATTAGATGTAGGGCGTAAAAAAATAAACTTCATGAAAGCGATGTCTAACGACAAGCCACAAGGCGTCTGCGCTTCTTATTTTGCATCTATTCTTGGTGAAGAAAATGCTATTTCCCTTTGGGAAAATATCGAACTCGGTCAGCAAAAACGTATCCAACAGGCTATATCTGGAAATTCTCCCAGTTGTATCGTCTATCCTCGCACCCAAGAACAGCTAGCCGCAGTCATCGCCATAGCTTACACAAATAACTGGCGCGTCCTCCCCTGTGGTAGTGGCAGTAAACTCAACTGGGGTGGTTTAGTTAAGGGCGTTGATGTTGTAGTCAGTACAGAACGCATCAATCAACTAATTGAACACGCTGTTGGCGATTTGACTGTCACGGTAGAAGCTGGGATGAAATTCTCTAATCTCCAAGCACTTTTGGCAAAATCGCGGCAATTTCTCGCCCTTGACCCCACAGCAGCAGAGTCAGCAACTATTGGTGGTATTGTTGCCACAGGTGATACAGGTTCTCTGCGACAACGCTATGGTAGTGTGCGCGACCAGTTATTAGGCATTACCTTTATCCGTGCTGATGGACAAATCGCTAAAGCTGGGGGAAGAGTAGTTAAAAATGTTGCCGGATATGATTTGATGAAGTTGCTTACTGGGTCTTATGGCACATTAGGCTTTATTAGTCAACTAACTTTTCGCCTGTATCCGCTACCAGAGGCATCGGGGACGGTAGTACTAACGGGTAGTGCAGAGGCTGTATCTCAAGCGGCTGATATCCTTCGAGGTTCGGCTTTAACACCAGTTCAGGCTGATTTGCTATCAACTAAATTGGTGTCTAGCCTAGGTTTGGGTCAAGGACTGGGATTAATTGCCCGCTTTCAAAGTATTAGTGAGAGTGTTAAGGAACAGTCAAACCGAGTTTTGGAAGTAGGGCAAAAGTTAGGTTTAAATGGAGCAATTTTTGCGGATGGTGATGAAGCTAATCTATGGCAGAGATTGCAAGAACGAATACATACTACTGCTACAGAGTCTGTAATTACCTGCAAAATAGGAGTGTTACCTACTGCTGCTGTAGAGATTTTGAATCAGGTGGAGTGGGGTTTAATTCATATTAGTAGTGGTTTAGGTTTGTTACAATTAGAGAGTAAAAATCAAGTTTTGAAAATCCGCGATCGCACTCAAGCAAATAGTGGTTTTTTAACAATTCTGGAAGCACCAGTGGTGGTTAAAGAACAAATAGATGTTTGGGGTTATACGGGGAATGCTTTGCCTTTGATGCGCCGTATTAAGGAACAGTTTGATAGTAAGAATATTTTAAGTCCTGGGCGGTTTGTGGGTGGGATTTGATTTTAAGAGAACGAACCGCCAAGGACGCCAAGGACGCAAAGGAAGAGGGGAAAGATAGAAATATGCAAGTTTCAGAAAATTCTGTTAATAATACGGCTAGTTTAAAGAATTTGAAGGGGTTTGATGAGAGTCATCCGCCTGACCCAAAGTTGATTGATAGTTGTGTACATTGTGGATTTTGTCTCTCGACTTGTCCGAGTTATCGGGTGCTGGGTAAGGAGATGGATTCACCTAGAGGACGCATCTATTTAATGGATGCAATTAATGAGGGTGAGATTGCTTTAAATACGGCAACTGTAGAACATTTTGATTCCTGTTTGGGCTGTCTTGCTTGTGTGAGTACTTGTCCTTCTGGTGTGCAGTATGACAAGTTGATTTCTGCAACTCGCCACCAAGTTGAACGAAATTATCCCCGCAGTTTGCCAGATAGATTTTTTCGTCAACTGATATTTTCTCTGTTTCCTTATCCCAACCTTTTACGGATTTTACTAGTTCCGTTATTGGTTTATCAAAAGTTGGGGTTTGCCAAATTATTTCGCGCTACGGGTTTACTCAATAAAATATCGCCCCGTTTGGCAGCAATGGAATCAATTCTGCCAGAAATTACTCTCAAATCTTTTCAGGATAGTTTGCCTAGTATTATTCGCGCCCAAGGTGAGAAGCGCTACCGAGTCGGGGTAATTTTGGGATGCGTACAACGGCTGTTTTTCTCGCCAGTCAATGAAGCAACGGTACGGGTTTTAACCGCAAATGGTTGTGAAGTTGTGATTCCCAAGTCTCAAGGTTGTTGTGCGGCGCTTCCCGAACATCAAGGACAAACAGAACAAGCGAAAGCATTAGCAAGGCAAATGATTGATAGTTTTGCTGACACTAATGTAGATTTCGTAATTATCAATGCTGCTGGTTGCGGTCATACTTTAAAAGAATATGGTCACATTTTAGAAGATGACCCAGAATATCGGCAAAAGGCAAAGGATTTTGCAGCTAAGGTTAAAGATGCCCAAGAATTTTTAGCAACTGTTGGCTTAACAGCAAAACTTTCACCACTGACTGATAAACCCTTGAACTTGGTTTATCAGGATGCTTGTCATTTATTGCATGGTCAAAAGATTAGCGTCCAACCGCGTCAGGTATTGCGGCAAATTCCAGGGGTGAAATTGAGAGAACCAATAGATGCGGCTTTGTGTTGTGGCAGTGCCGGGGTTTATAATATGCTGCAACCAGAAGTTGCTGAAGAATTGGGTCAGCAAAAAGTACAGAATTTGTTGAATACTGGTGCTGAGTTAATTGCTTCTGCTAATCCGGGGTGTACTTTGCAGATTACTAAACATTTGCAGTTGCAAGGTAAAAAGATTTCAGTTATTCACCCGATGGAGTTGTTAGATTATTCGATTCGCGGTGAAAAGTTGGAATTGTAGACATTTGTTGTAGAGTAGACAGTTGTCATTGATTTTAAAGCAAATAACCAGGGTTTTACCCCACCCTAACCCTCCCCTTGTCAAGGCTACGGTGTACACACAAGCTTTATCTGCAAGGGTTTCAGGCGTTATAGACCCCTTAAATTGTCATTACGAGCGCAGTGATAACGGAGCGAAGTAATCAGATAATCCCGTGAGTGAAAGCGATTGCTTTTCTGCGACACGCACTTGCGTTCGTCGTTCCTCCTCTCTACGAGACGCATTAGCCTTCGTAAATCCTATTGCTAGAGGACTAAACCAAGCGTCAGGTGGAATTTCACGACTTGTGTGTACACCGTAGCCTCAT
>NNBU01000082.1_pt1 | contig 90405 bp, 74 predicted proteins | sample 1173781 | NCBI WGS metagenome assembly NNBU01 (sample SAMN07173937, study PRJNA388173) | plant metagenome | biome: Plant school; feature: Soil; material: Symbiotic tissue of Blasia pusilla L.; isolation source: symbiotic tissue sample KVJ2 | host: Blasia pusilla | place: Norway: Troms, Kvaloya...
ATCCCAGGCGATTGCTTCGCTCCGCTCGCAATGACAGGAGAGCAGATTTTTCACTCTCCCAAAAATAGCATGAACCGAAAATCACCAAATTTCATCAAAGTCAACACCCTAGTCTGAATCCGCAACTGAGGTAAAACCTCTTACCTCCTGCCTCCTTCAATTATTGAATTGGGTAAAAGTGGGAGACAAAAGGTGTCCTTGTTAGAAAAAGACGAATTGATTGACTTTCCGTTTAGATGCTTCGGTATTATAGGATGGACGGAGTGTTGCAAGGCGTGGGGCTATTATGGCTCGCTATACCTGTTCATTTATTGTTTCTGTTCCTAGTGATCATCTGTTGCCATTACTTGTAGAACTTCTACAGGACTGTCAGTTGGATATTCAATACCACACGGCTGATTACATTATTGCTCGTGAGGTTCCCGGCAATGTTCCTTTTCCTAAATTAGTAACAGTAGAAGTACTGATTGATAAATCAAAATCTACTGAAACAGAAACTCGGATGAGTATTGTGATGAAAAATGAAGAACTACCGCTCCAATTAGATAATTACTGCCGACAAATGTTTGAGTTTATCAAGCAGGCTATTGAAAGTAGCCGCCATTGGCATTTGATTGAAAGTCTTGCAGGATAGTTTTGGTAATTGAATTGACACTCCTACGGATTAAAGCCGTGGGAGTGTCAGACTGTTATTGGTAGTTATAATTCAGTCTCCTACATCCTCTAAATCCTCGGCCATACCGGGGTTTATTAATGTAATGTCATACTCACTCGAATCCGTTTGTCCCAAACGCTGAGTATTTCTTAAAAGGTAATAAATAGCACGGACTTGAGGCCCAAAAACGATCTCGTCTTCATTTCTGAGATCGTGGGCTGGTATTTTGCGTCCATTAATCATCAAACCGTTGGAACTAGGCTTACCTTTGGCATCGCCATCTACAATCCGGTAATAGTAGCTATGACTATTATGCTCTCGTGGCAATCTCACTAATGTGGCATGGCGGCGGGAGACAAACTGCGACATCAAACGGATATTACACTCGCGGTCTCTACCGATAGAGTAGACGGGGTGCTCCAGAGAAAATTCTTTGCGGCCTTGATCGTCTTCAATAATCAGTAGATGATTTTCATTGGTTTCTGCTGCCATTGACAAATTGGTGGAACTGTGAATAATGAAGGTTTGTTCAGGATCGTATCCTGCCATTCTCGCGCACCAGAAGTTTGTGGTGCTGATCTAAAATAAGCTTTAAAATTGCATAATACCTTGAAAGAGTAGAACATGGCCGTTCTACCCCAGTAGCTATGATAGCTTTGGTAAGTGTCTCAAGAAGCTTTTTGGGCTGCGTAAAACCTGAATACCGACTCAGTTTAACTTGAGATGAGAATAACCAAGATTTGGCTTGGAAATTTTACGTGTAAAAGAGTATTCTACGAGTGATGAGCTAATCGCCGTAATAATATTGAGTTTGTGACGACGCTAACAGAGCTAAAAGCCATTAATGCAGCCGCGCCAGATGGGTTAAGGACAAAACCCAGACTAGGGAACAAAACACCTGCTGCTAAAGGAATGCCAACAGTATTATATGCAAAAGCCCAGAATAAATTTTGGCGGATTTTGTTGAAAGTGGCGCGACTAAGCTGAATAGATTCGACGACATCGTTTAAGCGATCGCGCATTAAAATAATTTCAGCAGTTTCCATCGCCACATCTGTCCCGGAGTGTAAAGCAATTCCTACATCTGCTTGGGATAAAGCTGGAGCATCATTGATTCCATCTCCTACCATTGCGACTACTGATTGGGGAGTTTGTTTTGTCCCTTCTAACTGGAGAGACTGTATTGCGGCAGCTTTTTTCGCTGGGGGAACACCTGCGATCACATCAGCACTATCTAATCCTAGTTGCTTGGCTATGGCGCTAGCTGCTTCTTTGCGATCGCCACTGAGCAGCATTACCCGTAATCCCATCTGACGCAACTTGTCTACGGTGGATCGGGCGTCTGGTCTGAGGGTATCAGAAACAGCAATTAGTCCGGCTAAAGTTCCTCCAACCGCTACGCAAACGACTGTTTTACCATCTGTTGCCAAATCCTCTGCTACCTGTTGTGCAGTTTCACTAATGGCAATGCCGTGCCAACTCAACCAGTCCCAGTTACCCAATAGCACAACTGTGTCCTCTACCACAGCAGATACCCCTAATCCTGGTTCTGTGTGAAAATCCATAGCCTCTGGAATAGGTAACTGTTGCCGTTGTGCTTCTTGCTGAATTGCTTTTGCTAGGGGGTGGTGAGTACCGCTTTCTACGGCTGCTGCCAGTTGTATTAGGGATTGAGCATTGTTATTCTTCTCCTGCTCCTCTGCTCCTCTGCTTCTCTGATCCCCAGACTCTTCCCCACTCCCCATTTCTGAAATTAACAGGCAATCGGTGACGATAGGATTACCTGTGGTCAGAGTGCCGGTTTTATCAAACACTACAGTGTTTAGTTGGTGTACTTTTTCTAAAACGTCGCCACCTTTGATTAACAGACCCCGTTCTGCGCCCATAGCAGTGCCGACAAGAATGGCTGTTGGTGTGGCAAGTCCCAAAGCACAGGGACAGGCGACTACCATAACTGCGATCGCTAGTTTTAAGCTGATTAATAGGGGAGAGTGGGGAGATGTGATTAATTGCGTCTGTACAGAGTGGGAAGCGTGGCTCATCATTTCCATGCCACCAGACATGGTGATATCAGCCCAGATGTGAGTGCCGAAAAAGTACCAAAAGACAAATGTTAATACAGATGCTGTCAACACACCGTAGGTAAAATAACCAGCTACTGTATCTGCTAATTTCTGTACTGGTGCTTTCCGAGTTTGGGCGGCTTCTACTAAGGTGACAATTTGAGCTAGAGTTGTATCACTTCCAATACGGGTTGCCTGAATAGCGATCGCTCCTGACTGGTTTAATGTCCCCCCGGTCACTATATCTCCCGGTTGCTTAATTACTGGCACGGCTTCCCCAGTCAACATTGACTCATCGACCGTTGTTTGACCAAGCACCACTGCACCATCCACAGGGAATTTATCACCTGGCAGCACTTGTAACCATTCACCGACACGCACCTGTTCAGCAGGAATTTCTACACTAGAAGACCCCACTCCTCCTTTCTCTGGGTTGGCAATCAATCGCGCTACTTGTGGCTGGAGTGCTAGTAATTTCCTAAATGCGGCGGCGGCACGACCTCTCGCTTGTTGCTCTAATGTCCTTCCTAAGAGAATAAAGCCTAGCATCATTACTGGTTCGTCAAAGAAGCACTCCCAAGCTAATTGGGGAAACAGCAGTGCTACTAAACTAGCAACGTAGGCTGTTAGTGTTCCTAATCCCACTAGGGTGTTCATGTTAGGCGCATTTCGCCGCCAGCCTAGCCAGCCATCTACTAAAATTGGACGACCGGGAATTAATAGCGCCACTGTCGCTAGTCCACAGTGAAACCAGATGTTATTTAGCACTGGCAGCACTGAGCTACCAAGATTACCAAAATGCCCACTTCCCGACAATAACAGCAAGATCGCTGCGATCGCCAACTGCCTAACAGAAGAGCGCATTTCTCGGCGTTGTCGTTCTGCTGGGTCTGGTAGGCTAGATATTTCGCCTGCTACCGTGCCGCTAGCTTTTCGCGGTTGAGTCGGGAATCCAACGGCTGTTAATCGCTGCGCCAGTGCATCTGCATCTACCGCACCAGTTTCTGACTCTACCACTGCTACCTCTGTAGCCAGGTTCACACAGGCACTCTTGACTCCTGGATGTTGGGTTAGCTGTCGCTCTACTGCGTTCACACACCCAGCACACTTCATACCCCCAACATCGAGAATAATTTTCTCTAGGATTGGGTCAAGTTCTGGGGCTAGCTTAGTTTTCGGGACAAGTTGCATGGCAAGTGTTTAGATTCGCTACAGAAATTCAACGCCTGACAAAAAGCGTCTCTAATTTGAGCGTAGGCGAAATATGGAACTACGACTGTATGTCAACCCTATTAAATTTCTTAATTTATCAGGGAAGGCAGGAGGCAGGAGGCAGAAGGCAGGAGGAAAACTACCCTGAGTAAGAACTGCGGCGACCAATCAGGGTAAATAGTTTAAGATCCCCACTGTTGCGTCAGCTTCCTGCTCTTTAGGGACTTCCAGTTAAAAAAATACCAATCCCTGCGGAACGCTTACGCGAACGCGGAGTGTCCCGCAGGGTACGTAGGGGTACAAGGCCTTGCCCCCTACAAAATCTAGAAATAATTTGAGATAATTTATTTTTTGCAAGTCCCTTACGAGAGTTCTCCTGCCTCCTTCAATGACGGCTCCAGCGTAGATAAGTCACATAAATGATCGCTCCAACCTGTATTGGCATGAAGACAATCAGGCTTTTCCAAAAATTGTGAACTTCCAAATGAGACATGGCGCTGAAATAGCCAAAGCCCAACAACAAGAAGAGTATCCAGATCATCTTTTGACGTTTGATAGGTAGCATAAAAGTAGGATTCAGAAGTTTTTAGCAAAAATATCTAGTTATACTTATAAATTTGTACAGAATACACAATAACTTCAATTAATAGTTACTCAAGAAAGAAGTTTAGCGAAGGAAGAGTTAATAAAATAACAATAAATTTCTCCACTCTTTGATAGCTTATACAAGCGGAGAATATAGTAGGTAAAAACTGTAAATAGCCCTATAATCTGTGATTTTTTTTGTTTGACTATTATGAAAATAAAATACTGGAATTCGGCGTTTTGTGAATAGTTGCAAAGTAATATGAACTGCCACAATCACAAAACTACCAAATTGAAACCCAGTTTTAGTTTTTCTCTAGTTGTATGAAATCACCCTGCCATTCCCTACAAGGGAATGGGGGTTTCAAAGCCTCTTGACCTTTTGGAGAGAGGAATGGAAGCGGGTTTTATAGTATAATTTACGACTTTTCAAAGATCCTCTGAGACTGAAAAGCCAGTTTTATCTGTTCAAAAATTAGACAGGAGTTTTATACTTCTTTCCCTAAGTAAGAAATGCTTTCTCTCGTAAATGATAAACATTGACAAATTTATTTCAAAGTTCCACTCAAGATATATAACATTACATAGGAACCCAAGTGTGAAATATCACTTTCTAAAACCAACCCTGCTTATTCACAAAATAGGTATTTACAAATTCTTCAGGGGACTTATTCAAGTAGATCATGCCTTCAACTAAACCTACAAGTTGCATAATTAACAAGGCAATGCCGTAGGTAAAAGAACCCCCAACGACCGAAATCACCAACATGATAAAACCTTCCGAAGCGTATCCTAGAATAAACTTATGAACCCCAAATGCCCCAAGGATAATGCCACAGTAACCAGATAGAAGTTGTTTGGTAGGGTGACTGGGGTTGAGATTTGCCATATTAGTGCTGCTCCTTGATAAGTTAGTATAAAAATAAAGTCTTTATTCTAATGAAACTAAGTAAATGTATTTACTTGATAAATACATTTTTAATTTTTTCAGTATTGAGTAAGCTCCAAGACGAATAATCAAAATTAGCGTGCTTCTATTCCAAAGGAGACGCTAAGATGTTTTGCGACATAGCCTGAAATCTAGCGCTCCTTAATCACCTTTGATGAATTTAACGATCGCAAACCGTGGTGCGGCAGTTTTGCAGATTTTTAGGTAAGACATTTATCTTGAGAAGAATGAAATTCAATAATCAGCAAAAGCTGCTACGATACACCACTTTTTACAAGTCCATCAGTATTATTTCCGGATTTTTTTGCGTTCGCTTCCAGCAGGCGTGAAATGCCATCATATCAACGACGAGACAACTGTGTGGCTAGTGGGAATCTAGAAGCACAAGAGGCATCTTCCATATCTTTACTAACCCTTCTTTAGTTGCCGATACCCACTTCCATGAGCACAAAACAGAATTGCAATCCAATTCATCACAGCTAAAATGGTTCGGAAAGACAATTAACATCTCGAAAATGGCTAAAATCATCTGAATAAGAATAAATGCTTAACTAGATAGTTTGTTGTCTATGTTAATAGCATTCTTTGATTTGCTTTTGCCATTATCTTAATTGGGTTTTCAGCTAGTATTTATGCTTATAACCAATTGTAACTAGTAAATTGTCCTTACTTATCGAGATAAAAACAGATATTTTTGTTTTAAGCAACAGTACTGCATTAGCATTAATTGCTACCTAGAACAAATAAGCTTAATAATGTACCACTATTCCAGAGACTGTGGAGGAGCATAGGAGCGAGGAGGTTGCGCGATCGCGTATAAACGACCCCTAAAACGATCCCCAATGCTGTGAGGGGAAGAATTTCCGACAAGCTGAGGTGAGCGATCGCAAACAACAAACTACTGATCAGAATCGATCCCCATACGGGTAAGTAGCGAGTCAGAGACGGTAACAAAAAGCCGCGAAACAGAGTTTCTTCAAAAAATGGAGCTGCGATCGCTGCTGTGGAGAAAAATATGCCCAGTGCTACACCATCTTGGCTTTCCAGAGCTAGTTGCAACAGGGGATTACTACCACCCTGTCCTTGCCATAACTGTTGATTGATTAAAGATACCACCACAACTATAGGTAAAGCCGTACAATAGCCTCCTAGTCCCCACAAAAACCAGTTATCTTGAAAACGAAAGCGAAACCAAAATTCTGGTAGTGGAAAAAAGGGCTTGAGAGAGAAATAGAGAACTAACAGCGCACCTAATGCTACGAGTAAGTAACTTACTAAGACAGAAAACGCCTGAAGTCGCACATCAATAATGGGACGCGGAATGGGTAGCACCGATATCACCAAGGGCACAAAAATTTGCCCCATGAAGAAAAAGCCGACGATAAAAACCTGTAAAATCGTTTCACCATCCCAAGGCGTTAACCAGGGGATATCAGAATTTTGAGCTAGTAAAGAGGCTTTTCCTTTCAACAAGCGTTGAGCAAATAAGAAAATCAGCAGTATTAGACCAATTAAAGCTGCCAAGGTAGGAATAGTGCCAATAAGCGCTAATTTCAATACTGCTTGAGCAGAAGATTCTTGTTGTGCAGCTTTAACTGCTGATAAAGCGTCTTGTCGTTGCTGGAGTTGGTATAGCTGAACCAAAGTCGTAGAGCGAAACCAACCTTCTAAATTCTTTTGAATCCGTTCTTGAGAATTTTGGAGCAGACGGGGAGGATTGCTCCACAGTCCACTCAATACAGCTGCGGTTTCTCCAAACTCTGGATTGATATCTGAGCGTTGTTGTAATTCGCTCCAAGTCTTGAGGGCTGTATCTGTCTGTCCTTGCTGTGCTTGTAAAATCCCCAGGCGCAAGTCTAATTCAGCCAGTAATTTTTGTAATTGCTTGAGGGACTGCTGTAACTGTTGCTGTCCCTGTTTAAAATTTTTAGTAGTGGGAGGAACGTCAGGTAAAGGTTTTGGAGGTGTAGGAGTTATTTCAGCTTGAGAGCGTAATTGTGCAAGTTTGCTGTTAACTTTGTCTAAATTAGCTTGAACTGATTGACGGGCCTCCTGATACTGCTTTGTGGCACTTTCTAGGGGTTGCTCACCAAGTATTGCTTCCCTAATTGCCTGGAGATTGTCATCGTTGCTATCTTCTGATTGCCAAGCTTGGGCTTGTAAAGCAATATTGGTTTGGTATAGTTCTAGGCGACTTTGGAACTGAGGTTCTTGCCAACTACTGAATAAAGCCGAAACTGCCAACAGAACTGCAATCGGCGTCAGCACAAAAATTAAAATTAACCGCTTGAGTGTCATCTATCCCTCTTTTACTAACGAGTGGGGAGCGCGTCCCCCTTGGGAATTATCGCAAGAAAAAGTCAGAGGTGGATAGATATCATCAATATTATAAGTTTGCGCTTGCACCCACCATGTTAAATTACAACCCATTGCACTGCTTACCCTCCGCCGAGGATCTGCCCGATTCGGACGATGAACCTGTGGATAATCAACTACAACATTTGATTCCTGGCTTGTTAGAAGCCATCTTAGCTTGGCTGTGGACAAACCGGATGGATTGGTTTTTTGGCGTTGATATGGGGATATATTACGATCCCGAATTACCGCCGATTGTGCCCGATGGATTTTTAAGTTTAGGAGTCGAGCGAGTTTTTGATGAGAACTTGCGTTTAAGTTATGTGTTGTGGGAAGAAAAGGTGATGCCGATTATGGCATTAGAAGTTGTTTCTCACAGACGGCGTGGGGAATACACCAGCAAAAAGAAACTTTATGCTGAGATGGAGATTTTGTATTATGTTGTCTACAATCCCCAACGCCGAAGAAAACCACCTTTAGAAGTTTATCGTTTTGAAAATGGTGAATATGTATTGCAGCCAGGAAATCTCGTTTGGTTATCAGAGATAGGTTTAGCAATTGGTTATGAACGGGGAACCTATCAGGGAATTACGCGGGATTGGTTGTATTGGTATGACAAACAAGGGGTGAGATATTTAACACCAGAAGAACGTGCGATCGCTGCCGAACAACGGGCTACCACTGCTGAACAACGCGCTCAAAGACTGGCACAAGAATTACGAAAGTTGGGGATAGATCCAGATTCTTTAAGTTGATTTTGTGATTATATCAAACACCTTAGAAGAGTGCGGCTATAAGAATGAAGTCTACCTTTGTCGGCTATAGATATATCCAACAGTTTTTTACTTAGATTTTATGTAAATTAAATTACGATAAAATACTAATATCTTTAAGTCAAGCGAAGAACAATATGAATAGCAATGCTAAGGAGTATGTCGTAGGTCAAAGAAATGTTAATACGTTTTTGTATCTTAAAAAGGCAAGCCGTGTTCTTCTGAATCAAGCAAAAGCAAATCAAGAAGGCTCTTTTTACAACTATATGTCCAGTATGCTGACATCAGCTTTTTATTTGGAAGCTTATCTGAATCATTCAGGATTTAAATTTTATGGAATTAGAGAAAATAATAGCTACTGGAAAGATTTTGAGAAACTTAACCCCGATAAAAAACTAGAAAAATGGAGTGAGATGATATGTTTCAAAATAGACTATGGACGCAGACCATTTCAAACATTTAAAGAGATTTTTAAATTCCGAAACAAACTTGTTCATGGTAAGAGTGAAATAATTAATGTCAATCAAATTCAAAAAGCATCTGAAGAACATACATATACACAATTACCAAAGCTTAATTGGGAAAAAATGGTTAATATGCAAACTGCGGAAAGGTTTTTGAATGATGCTATAGAAATGGTTGAAATACTAAATAAACAAGCAGGTTTTTCTAGTACTGAACTCTATACGCTAGCCAGTACCAGTACCGTGAGCCAGTTAAACTCAACGGAGCAAATATAATGTACTGGGGATGAAATACTTACGCAACTATTTTTAAGAGTTACTTACTTACTTATGCTATAGGAATCATATTTGATTTTTGAACGAAATCAGGTATTGTAGAGTTTGTTAGAACGGAGTTCGTAACGCACTATTATCAAGGCTTTGATGCGTTACGCTGTCGCTAACACATCCTACGGATATTTTCAGAAATCAAACCGGATTCCTATATAAATATAAGTCTAACAGATAGGGGCATTAATTTTAAATAATGATCGCCACCTAAACTAACCCATCTTCCCCCTAACCCAAGTGCGAAAAGATTTTAGCAAAGCAATTTCCCCAATACTTTTACTCTGTTCAATAAATCTGCTTATCTCACTCACCGATACTAAAGGAAAAGCAATACTAAACTTACACTCTACATATTGCCCTTCTATCAACTGATAAAATTTTAAATTTTGCCCATCATATCTCCAAAATTCAGTTACACTCAACGCTGAATAAATCCCCAATTTGTTAACTGAACTACTGGTAATGTCAATCTCAATTGCTAAGTCAGGTGGCGGATCATTTTCTAAGTCTAAAGTTTGCTTACCCCTAATAGCTAGTTCATTCTGGATATAGTAGCAACTATTTGGTTCTATTCCCCGCTTTGATATTTTCCACTTCAATGTTGTAGAACCAGCGCTTCTAATTTCAATTCCTAATTCTTCAGCTAAAACTAGAATAAAACGGTCAAATTGAATTTTGGGGTTTTCATGTTCAAAAAGTGGAGTCATGATTTCTAAAACACCGCAATCATAAGCAAATCTTGAGCCTCTACCTTCACCTGTATCCCTCAGCAAGGCTTCAAAGGTTTCCCAGCTAATGTTATGTAGCACTGTTCTTTGTTCAGCAACCGTTGACTTGACAAGCATATTACAATACTTCTTCTGTCAGGATGTTAGATAAAATCCCGATAATTTTACCTATGTCATTAATATAATATTCGCTCAAGTCAATTTCAACCATTTGACCAATGAGCTTCAAAAACTTCCAGTTAGTTCCAGTGGTGACAGTTCCATAAATTGCCTGAATGTTATTACCCTCACGTTCATTAAACAATTTAGCTGCTAACATCTCTGCTACACACTGACCTAATCCTGCGTTGATATTTTCTTTCTTAGCTTCTACAATTGTCACAACTGGTGCGTTCAGAATTAGTAACTCTGGTGAACGGCTAATAATAAAATCGCAATTTCCATTTAAACCTTGTGCTGGATCAACAGTAAAATCGATACCAGAAAATAAACTTATTTGATTATTTAAATATTTTCTTACAGCAATTAAAATAGGTGCAATAATCATCTCTGAACGGGATTTTTCAGTATTACTAGCAAGAGCTAAAGGTACATTTTCCCGCAATACTTCTGCAAGTAATGGTGGACACTCTACTTCATGTACAGATGCAAATATATCAATCTTATCAGAAATAGTTAAGCCAAAGGTTTTTCTAACTCTATCTAAAGTAAAGTCACTGTATGACACTTTAGTTGCTCCTGTAAATAATCCAGATAATTAAATTGTGCCAACTATTAGCAAGATATGTTGCTGATATTTGGCACAATTAGTATCTGTATATTTTGTAACTTTAAGCAAGGAAACCTGCAAAAAAGTCCAGAGTTTCTTTCAGTGCTTTGATGAAAATATCAATTTCTTCGCGGGTGTTGTAGAAAGATAAACTTGCTCGTGCGGTTGCAGCAAGACCTAAATAACGGTGTAATGGTTGAGTACAGTGGTGTCCAGAACGGATAGCAACGCCTTCTTGATCTAATAATGTAGATAAGTCGTTAGCGTGGACTTCTCCGGCAGTGAACGACGCGAGAGCGGCTCTCCCTTCGCCTTTAGCATTTGGTTTGGGGCCGTAAATCCGTATTTGGGGAATTTGCTCTAATTGTTGGAACAAATAAGCTGTTAATTCTGCTTCGTAGGCGTGGATTTTATCCATACCGATACTGCTAAGATAATCTATCGCAGCCCCAAGTGCGATCGCTTCTCCAATTGCAGGCGTACCAGCTTCAAATTTATGTGGTAATTCTGCATAGGTAGAATGGTCTAAATACACCTCTGCAATCATCTCACCACCACCAAAAAATGGTGGCATTGATTCTAATAATTCTAACTTGCCATACAGAAATCCTATCCCAGTTGGGGCGCACATTTTATGGCCGGAAGCTACCAACCAGTCACAATCTATTTTTTGCACATCGACAGGGAAGTGGGGAACACTTTGGCAAGCATCAACTAAGAATTTAGCACCGTAACTGTGTGCGATCGCACCAATTTCTTCCACTGGATTAATGCAACCCAAAGCATTAGAAATATGCACCACTGACACTAACTTTGTCTTTTCAGAAATCAGCTTTTTAAACTGTTCCAAATCAAAAGTTTCTTCTGGTGTTAATTCTACAAATTTAAGTACTGCACCCGTTTTTTGCGCCACCAATTGCCAAGGCACAATATTACTGTGGTGTTCCATCACCGACAGAATAATTTCATCCCCAGGCTGCAAATTATTCATTCCCCAACTATAGGCTACTAGGTTAATCGCCTCACTTGCGTTGCGGGTGTAGACGATTTCCTGACGGGATGCGGCATTGATGAATTTGGCAATTTTATCTCTAGCACCTTCATAAGCATCAGTAGCTTTAGCACTCAGGGAATGGGCACCTCGATGCACGTTAGCATTATATTGCTCGTAATAATCCCGTAAGGTATTTAATACGAACAAAGGCTTTTGCGATGTCGCAGCATTATCGAGATAAACCAAGGGTTTCTCATTGACTTCCTGATGCAATATCGGGAAGTCAGCGCGAACTTTATCAGCAAGGGTTTTGGTAGGAGTAAAAGTCATTGGTAGATTAGTTATTACTCATTAGTCAGGGACTTGAGATTATTCACTGTGTTTAAAAGGATTTCTCGCAGAGAAGGAATCGGTATTTGGTTGATAACTTCAGCAGCGAAGGCGTTAATTAACAACTTTCGAGCATCGTTTTCATCAATTCCCCGACTTTGCAGATAAAATATTTCGTCATCTTCTAATTGGCTAACAGTAGCACCATGAGCGCATTTGACATTATCGGCAGTAATTTCCAATTGGGGTTTGGTATCAACTCTGGCTTTCGACGATAGCAGCAAATTGCGATTCAACTGGGATGCATTTGTTAACTGCGCTAGTTTGGGTACAAAAACTTTACCATTGAACACCGCATGAGCGCGATCGCCTACAATACATTTATGCAATTGGTCACTTGTACCGTGAGGATAGTTGAGTGCGATCGCACTGTGAGTATCAGACAACTGCTTACCAGAAATCACCGTCAACCCATTGAGAGTGGTTTGTGTCTGCTCACCAGTTTGCAAAATCTCCAAATTGTGCCGTGACAACTTCGCACCTAAAGTTATGACATGACAAGTATATCGACTATCACGAGCTTGTGCGATCGCAGTTTTCCCAATATGAAAAGCCTCTGCACCTTCCCACTCAACCCTAGTGTGACTCACCTCAGCATTGTCACCCACCCAAATTTCCGTAACCGCGTTAGTTAAATAAACTCCGTCCTCCGCGCTCTTGGCGTCTTGGCGGTTCGTATACTCTTCAACCAACGTCACCTGCGAACCACTTTCTGCCACCACCAAACAACGCGGCTGCGAAATCGTCGCCGTCTCACCCGCAACCGAAATAAACACTAGATGAATTGGCGTTTCAACTACCACATTCTTCTTCACCCACACCACAGCAGCATCAGTTATCCCGGCTGTATTGAGAGCAGTAAAAACCTCCTGCGCTCCCTCAGCTTGAGCTAAATACTGCCGTACACCTTCCTGCTCAACCGCAGACAAACCAGCCAAATTACTCACCACAATTCCAGATGGCAAATCTGAAACTGCTGATAACTCCGGCGCAAAAACGCCATTCACAAATACCAAACGACTATTAGCCGCCTCTGGCAAAATATCAAATTCTAAAGACGCATAATTTACCGTCTTTACATTAAATTGCACCTTTCGTAGAGACGACAAATCAGTAAATCGCCATTCTTCCTCGCGGGTAGTCGGGATAATTGAGTGACGTACCCAATTTGCAGCACTTTGGCATAATTCCTGCAACCAACCTTCTGTTTTAGTTGCTGTTACTTGATTTAACAACCCAGTCAGATAATCATCTCTATCTAACATCGATGTCAAACTAACTGCATTTGAATTAGGTATTGGACTAGGAGATACTTGAATATTCATTACACACTCACCTCAGCTGCAAATTCTTCCAGCACCCAGTCATAACCGCGAGACTCTAATTCCAGCGCCAGTTCCTTACCACCACTCGTAATAATCCGCCCTTGTGCCATCACATGCACAAAATCAGGCACAATATAATCGAGTAACCGTTGGTAGTGAGTAATCAAAATTGTCGAATTTTCTGGACTTGCCAGTTGATTTACCCCATTCGCCACAATTCGGAGCGCGTCAATATCCAAACCCGAATCAGTTTCATCCAAAATTCCCAACTTTGGTTCCAGCAACGCCATTTGCAGAATTTCATTCCGCTTCTTCTCGCCACCAGAAAACCCTTCATTCAAACTCCGACTGAGAAAACTGGGATTCATCTTCACCACATCCAGCTTTTCCTCAATCAAATCGTCAAAATCAAAAGCGTCTATTTCCTCTAAACCTTGCGCCTTCCGCCGGGAATTGTACGCCACCCGCAAGAAATCCAAATTGCTCACACCCGGAATTTCTAACGGATACTGAAACGCCAAAAACACACCACTTCTTGCGCGTTCCTCCGGCTCCAACTCCAGTAAATTCTGCCCCTGGAAAATTACCTCACCGCCAGTCACCTCATACGCCGGATGTCCAGCCAACACCTTAGAAAAGGTACTCTTACCAGAACCATTCGGCCCCATAATCGCATGAATTTCACCCGATCGCACCTCCAGATTCACACCTTTCAAAATCGGTGTCCCATCAACATTAGCCGTCAGATTCCGTACCGACAGCACAACTTCACTATTTTCAATAATCATCTTCTCTCCCTTCTCTGCGCTCTTGGCGTCTTGGCGGTTCGTTACTCTTCCAAAAGATAAACACAGAACCCCGATGTCCCTGTGTTTATCCTTGCTTCCATTTATCCAACACTACCTTCCAACTTCAAACTCAACAACTTATCAGCTTCCACAGCAAACTCCATCGGTAGCTGATTAAAAACATCCTTACAGAAGCCGCTAATCATCATCGAAATAGCATCTTCAGAAGAAATACCCCGTTGAGCAAAGTAAAATAACTGATCTTCCCCAATCTTAGAAGTAGAAGCTTCATGCTCCACCTTCGCACCGTTATTTTGCACTTGAATATAAGGGAAAGTGTTGGCATGGGCATTATCCCCAATCAGCATTGAGTCACACTGAGAATAATTTCTCGCCCCTTTCGCCGTCGGATTGACTTTCACCAAACCCCGGTAGCTATTACTAGAATTACCTGCGGAGATTCCTTTAGAAATAATTGTACTGCGGGTATTCTTACCTACGTGAATCATCTTACTACCCGTATCGGCTTGCTGCTGATGATTTGTCAGCGCCACCGAGTAAAACTCACCCACAGAGTTATCACCCACCAACACACAGCTAGGATATTTCCAAGTAATTGCTGAACCTGTTTCTACTTGAGTCCAGGAAATCTTGGAATTTACGCCCTGACACAAACCGCGCTTGGTGACAAAGTTGTAAATACCGCCTTTACCATTAGCATCGCCAGCGTACCAATTTTGCACGGTGGAGTATTTAATTTCCGCATTGTCGAGGGCGACAAGTTCCACAACGGCGGCGTGCAATTGGTTGCTATCATACATCGGTGCGGTGCAACCTTCGAGGTAAGAAACATAACTACCTTCTTCGGCGACAATCAAAGTCCGCTCAAATTGTCCCGTATCACCAGAGTTGATGCGGAAGTAGGTAGACAGTTCCATTGGGCATTTTACGCCTTTAGGAATATAGACAAAAGAACCATCGCTAAATACGGCGGCGTTCAAGGCGGCAAAATAATTGTCAGCGATGGGAACAACGCTACCCAAATATTTTTTGATCAGTTCTGGGTGTTCTTGCAACGCTTCCGAAAACGAACAGAAAATAACGCCATCTTCCGCTAGCTTTTCTTTAAATGTAGTAGCAACAGAAACGCTATCGAAAATTGCATCAACAGCGACATTTGCCAGCCGCTTCTGTTCAGATAGAGAAATGCCTAACTTCTCAAAGGTTTCTAAAAGGGTTGGATCAACTTCATCCAAGCTGTTTAGTTTTTCTTTCTTGCGTTTTGGCGCTGAATAGTAAATGATATCCTGATAATTTATTGGCGGATACTTGACATTAGGCCAAGTTGGTTCCGTCATTTTTTGCCACTGGCGATAAGCTCTGAGGCGAAAGTCCAGCATGAACTGCGGCTCGTTCTTCTTAGATGAGATCAAGCGAACAACGTCCTCGTCTAGTCCACGCGGAATAGTGTCGGCTTCAATATCTGTAATAAAGCCGTACTTGTAGGGTTGGTTGACTAAGGTTTTGACAGTGGCACTCATCAGTAATAATCTCTCGTGTTCTGAACTCTTTTAGGATGGGAGAGGGGCTGCGGCTAACCGATTTCCATCTCCCGTTACGGAATGGTTACACGCCTGCTAGAATAGTGGTGGAGAGTAAAACAACAGCTATGTTGTTTAATCTATCTTCATTTTACGCTAAATTAACAACAACAATGTTGTCAAAGTCAAATTTTGAAATAAATTTTTGGGACGTTCGCTGAACGTCTCGCACCACATGAAGATGGCGACTACCCACCAGTCCTCAACAAAGCAAGATATCCTAGAATATCTGCACAAACATGAAAAAGCAACGGCTTTGGAGCTAGCTGAAGTTTTAGACGTTACCCCCCAAGCTATTCGTCGCCATCTCAAAGATTTGGAGACGGAGGAGCTAGTTTTGTATTCTACATCAGTGCAGGCGGCGGGAATGGGGCGTCCGCAGCATCTTTATGAACTGAGTCGTCAGGGACGCGATCGCTTGCATCGAACAATGAGCGATCGCTTTGGTGATGCAAGCGGAAATTTTGCGGTTTCGCTGCTAGACACCTTAGCCGAAACGGTAGGACACGACCAATTTAAATCGATTTTAGAGAAACAGTGGCAGCGTAAAGCTAAAGAATACCGCGATCGCGTGGGTAACGGTTCACTACGAGAACGTGTAGCCAACTTAGTCGAGTTGAGAAAAGCGGAAGGCTTCATGGCCGAGTATCACCCAGTTGATGTGAATGACTCCTTTGAGTGCGATCGCTTCATCTTAATGGAGCATAACTGCGCCATTTCTAACGTTGCCGAGTCTTTCCCCAGTATTTGTGGTCACGAATTAGAAATGTTTGCAGCCGTATTGCCGGATTGTACCGTAGAACGCACCCACTGGATTATTAATGGCGAACATCGTTGTGGTTATTTAGTACAAGTTCGCTAGCAAAACTCTCATCAAAAAACTCGGTTTTACATCTAGCCGTGGTAATGGATAATAGCTAAATAGCAACTACCCATTATCAATAATCAACTAAGTTTGAGATAGCATTTATGGATGTATCACCACAGCAACCATCAGCACAATTTTTAACTCTGGAAGAGTCAGCAAAAGTAGATGCAGCCTTGTTGTCTTCCCCAGAAAAGTTTTTAACAAGATTGACAATTTCATCACTTAAGCTTTTGAAGCATATTGCCCAAGAGTACGGCGTTGCTATTGAAGAGTTGACAGCGCAGCAAGTAATTGCCTGGTTTGAAAAAGATGGTAAAATTCGACGTGAACAGGGAATTGAAGCTTCATATCTGAAATGGTGATCTGTGGTAGTAAAGTTTTCGTTGCATTTACTTATACAAAATATCGCGCTTCTAAAAAATAGAAAGGTTTCTTAGAAGCGCGATATTAACAAATAGGATATCTTAGCAATTTTGCCTAAAATGCAATACTAGAGCGAGAACCTTTTAAGTAGCTGACGATGAGTCTATTTATTTATTTTTGTGACTCTGCCGTCCTGCTTCAGAATGTTGTTCTCGTGTGCCTCCTTGAGTACCCTTTTCTTCATTATCGGCATCATCGCTGTCTTCGTCCTGACCGCCGCGATGAGACTTTTTGCCACCCTCACGACCGATTTCAGCCATGTGTTCTCTATCCTGACTTACAGCTTCACCACCTTTGTGCCCAGCCTCACGAGCTTCTTCAGAGGTAAACTCGTGTGCAGTACCCTTCTCATGGGCAGCTTGTCCGCCCTTGCTTGCTATTTCACGCTGTTTGTCATCATCCATAGATGCAAAACCACGTTTGCTTGTATCTGCCATGATACTACTCCTTGTTACTAACTAGAGTTTTTAGCTTTTGCAGCAAGTCAAAACCCTATCTAAATTTTCTATCTCATCAATTCATTAGACTTTCTGAATTTAGCTAATCAAATGTTCTATATTCATGAACCTTTAGAAATAAAAAATAAGACTGATACTCAACTTAAGACATACAACTAAAGTTATTATTTACTAGATGAAAAATAGTTAAATTCAAGTATGTATAAAAAAAATATATGAATTGAAAGTCCGCAGTATTATTTATACTTATCGAAAAAAACTAGTTGTATTTTCAAAATAAAACTAAATATTTTGCTGTAGCACTAAGCTTGTTTAGAGTTTTTTAGCAAGAACTCTAGTAGTTAAAAAATAAAACCTAAAGTCATTACTACGAACTTGCTGACCCATCAATTTTTAGCAAGGTAAATTAATTGGACGTTACACAAGACTGTTCGCTTAAGGCAAAAGACTTCTTGCAAAAGTCCCTAACACCCCACCCCCAACCCCTCCCCTTAGCAAGGGGAGGGGAGCGTTTGCGTCAGCAAATGCGGGGTGGGTTCTTTATTTTTGATTTATGCAAGAGGTCTATTGTAGAGACGGCAATTTATCGCGTCTTTGTGATCTAGAGTTTTCATCAATACTACTCGGTTAAGAAAATTTGTAGGTTGGGTTGAATGTCGTGAAACACAACAAAACCTTGAAGTTGGGTTTCGTTCCTCAACCCAACCTACACATACACCAAAGTAATTTTTTAGGCTTAAGTGAGTAAGATTGGACTTTTCATCAAAAAACCTTAACTGAACCGTATTGGGACGTTACCAATGCCACTTTTAAATAATAAATAAAAAGCACCTTTTTTAAAGATGCTTTTATTTAAAATAAATAACATCTAATTTTTCAGACGATTATTTAAGGATTGTAATTGTTAGCCCGAGGACTCCGGGCACCAGCTACAGATCCCATCATTGCGGCTACTAAACTCAATAAGGAACCGAACACAAACCACCACAATCCAGAACGTAAATTTGCTGCAATTTGACGAGCTTCTTGAGCAGTTACGTTAGTTCGGGGAATATTGGGGGTAGTACCTTGCTGTTGTACCTGGTTTATCACTTCCCCTGCATTGGAAGCAGCAACACCAAAAGCACCAGATACTCCACTTGCAAATAGCCACGAGCTAACTGCCAAAGTCGTAGCCCAAAGAATTGCGCCGTTGAGAAGAGCTGTATTGCGATTCATTGGCCCACAAGCACGGGCTGTAACCCAACCACCTGTAAATAGGGAAATCAACAAAGCGATAGTTGACCAAAGCCCTGCACTACCGGCAGCGTTAGGGGCAATTGATCTGGGTGCACCTGAACTTTCAACTGTACCAGCTGCGATCGCACCAATTATAGAACTCAAAATTAGTTGTGTAGCTAAAGAAACCAACAAACCAGCAATAATCGGCCCCCAGCGAACACGATCATGATATTCAGCTACTCTACCTGCTACCACGGTATCAGTAGGAATAACGTCATTGCCTGTCCGATTTACGTATGACATAGATTATGTTCTCCATGTGCTGCTTCAGCAAAGTTTATGCTCAGGTATATCCATCCTTTATGCTTAAAATTAAATAACTAAATCATCTACTTTCATCTCTATCAATAGAAAGAGTTAATAGGTCTATCTTTAGTGAGAAAAAACAGACGTTATTTAACAACTTTTAATACAATTTAGTATTTATTAATGTCTGAATAATTATTTTAGAAATAATCTATGTAAAAATTTTAAATTAAAATAAAATTATTAACTTCTAGTAAGCAACCAGCTTTAATGTTGTATGCAATTAGACTAAAGATAAAACTTCCTGAATTACGAATTACGCATTCTCACAGCAGTACCTGTGGCAGTAATCAGCAAAAGGACTCCTGACTGGTCAAGATTGATTGTGCCAGTATCAATTTCAATCCCGATTACAGCATTTGCTCCTAAACGTTGCGCTCGTTGTTCTAATTCTTCTAATGCCTTGCGTTGACCCTGCTCAAATAGGCGCTCATAGCTAGCAGTGCGTCCACCGATAATATCTCGAATACCAGCCAAAAAGTCCCGCAAAAAATTACTACCATAGACTACTTCTGCTGTCACAATGCCTAAATATGACTCAATCACGGCTCCTTGAATTACATCAGTAGTAGTTATAATCATGAATTAACCTCTTAAATAGGATATAAGTTGAGATTTATTATCCAAGTGTTTATCAAAATCCTCTAGCAATTGTAACTTTGATTACAGAATACAGGTTTGATAAACATCCTCTCAGACAATTTTAGATTGCGTTTTCAAATGTAGTATTGTCCTAAATATAAACCAGGACTTCAAGGAACATTTGACTGATTAAATTTATCTTACCGTGTAATGACCAAACAAGGATATGAACACCTGGATAATATCTTTTCAAATGGTATTATAAATGACTAAAACTGGGAGATAAATTGGATACAGAGTCAGCCAATTCTTAAATAAATAAAAATAGGAATGCATCTCAAAGCCTGTAAGCCTCGTGTATCAACATCTAAGATTAAGTCAGATGCCTATTGAGATTTTCTGGGTAATACGTAGAACTACTGACTAAAAAAGGTGTTATTTTGCAATCGTACTGATTAATGTGTTGGGTAATTTTATCTGAAACTTGATATCTTACACTTTATGCTTCAGTGAAAACTCTGTTATGTACTGCTGATTGTAAAGGAAAGATGAATGAACTATTCACATCTTAATTAATACGAATAAATACAGTTTTCAAAAGTCCATATTTTTGTTTTAATGTACAAGAAAAAAAGTTCTCTAAATTTCAGGAAATTTACTGTGTACAAGCCAACATCATTCGTGTTTAGTGTGGTGTTACTAGGATGTTTTACCTTCGCCATCCCTTCAGTCGCTCAAGCTCAGGTGTTAGTAGCGCAAGCCAAAAACCCAGAGCTAAAGCAACTGCTAGAAGAAGGACGGAGGTTAGTAGATGCCGGCGATTATGGTGGTGCGATCGCTGTTTATCAGCAAGCAGCTAGGCTAGATCCGAAGAATGCTAAAATCCATTCAGGTATTGGCTACTTATACGCTCAACAGGGAAATTACCAGGCAGCATTAACAGCTTATCGTCGTGCGATCGCAATTAACCCTAACAACAGTGACTTTTTCTACGCTGTGGGTTACATCAAAGCCAATTTGGGCGACACACCTGGGGCAAAGGAAGGCTACCGTCGTGCCATACAGCTGAACCGTAACAACGTTAACGCCTATTTAGGATTGGCTGTGACCCAATCGCGTATGGGAGACTACACAGCTGCTACCTGGGCATACCAACAAGCAATCGACTTGGATAAAAACAACGCCCAGACTTATGAGTTGATGGGTTCAATGTATAAGCAGCGACGACAAGCCAAACAAGCGAACAGCTTGCTTCAGAAAGCCCGTGACTTGTACAAGCGGCGCAATGACTCAGATGGCGTAGAAAGGGTAGAAGCCATGCTGCGACAGTTAGGAGGATGAGGTTAATCTAACTGGCGTCCCGTTAATTCCACAAAAATATCTTCTAGGTTAGAGGGACGCACCATCATTCCGGTTTTATCGGGCTGTTCATTCAAGTAGATATTTGCTGCTTCCAAAGATGGGAAAAACAGATATTCCCAACTACGAGCACCATCACTTCCCACATCAGACACACCTAATTGTTTCATCACTAAACCTTCACCGTGAGCAGAACGCAGCTGTTGTAAAGTTCCCAAAGAAATCAGCTTACCGCTATCCATAATACCGATGCGCCCTGGCTTGGTAGAGCCGAAAGCATCGCACAAAAATTCGACCTCATCCATATAATGGGTCGTCAGTAGCATCGTCATCCCTTGTTTATTCAAATCTCGAATAATTTCCCAGAGGCGTCGCCTGGTTTGGGGGTCTAGTCCTACCGTTGGTTCATCCAAAAACAAAATTTGCGGTTGATGCAATAAAGCTCTCGCAATCTGCAACCGTCGTTTCATACCCCCAGACAGGGTTTTTACCAAATCATCACGTTTTTCTGCTAGTTCAACATACTCTAGCCATTGATTAATCAGTTTTTGTCGCTGCGGGTTACTAATGTGGTGTAGTCTCCCGTGCAATTCCATATTTTCCCAAACGCTTAAATCGTTATCCACACTGGTTTGCTGCAAGACTACACCAATACTCTGTTTTGCCAACATTCTTTGGCTACTAACATCATATCCACCCACTTCTATCCGTCCTTGGGATGGTTTTGTTAGTGTAGTCAGCATCCGAATTGTGGTAGATTTACCCGCACCGTTTGGGCCAAGTAGAGCAAATATCTCTCCTGCTTCAATTTTGAATGACAGGTCATTGACTACAGGTACATTGTTGTAAAACTTGTAGACGTTTTCTAGAAAGACAGCAGCAGTCACGTCACTTCGCTCCGAATTAAAAATTAAAAATTAACAAGCTCATAAATAAATTTAGTTGCTCTGTATCATGAGTCTGTTTCGGTCATGGATAAATTTGCTCACACCATTTCATGATCAACATTACCATTTTGATTACATCAAGCTAAATATATTTTATTAACCCTTAGATAACTCAATCTTTACTTATTGCTATTACAGGGTGTGGTAAACACTTATCCTGTAATACTTTAGCTTAAGCTTGCTTTTATTTAGTATGGAATCTAATCACCCATTAAAGCTAAACCGTCGCCAGTTTTTGTTACGTTCAGCTATCACTGCCGGTGGAATTATTTCCACAAATCTTGTCTCAAAATCTCAAGTTTTTGCCCAAGCACCTGCAATTATCACCTCTGACAAAATGCGTCCTGGCATACCTTATGGTGTAGCTAGCGGAGATATCTCCAACGATAATATTGTCATTTGGAGTCGGAGCGATCGCCCTGCAAAAATGATCGTAGAATATTCTACCAGCGAGTCTTTTCGCAATGTGCAGCGAGTTGTGGGGCCCAATGCTTTAAAAAATAGCGACTTTACAGCACGACTTTATCTGAAGAATCTACCCCCAGACCAAAAATTATTTTATCGGGTAATTTTCCAAGATTTAGATTATCAAGGTACTTACAGCGCTCCCTTTCATGGCACTTTCCGAACTCCCCCCAAATATAGACGAGATATATTCTTTACTTGGGGTGGCGACACTGCCGGTCAAGGATGGGGAATTAATCCTGATTTTGGTGGCATGAAAATTTATGAAACTATGCGCCAACTTAATCCCGACTTTTTCATCCATTCTGGCGATAATATTTATGCTGATGGCCCGATTCAATCAGAAGTTACCCTAGATGACGGCACTATTTGGAGAAATATCACTACACCAGAAAAATCAAAAGTAGCAGAAACTCTCACAGAATTTCGTGGAAACTATATATACAATTTGCTGGATGAAAACATCAAGCGTTTCAACGCTGAAGTTCCCATATTGGCACAGTGGGACGACCACGAAACCACAAATAACTGGTTTCCTGGTGAATTTCTTTTAAACGATAATCGCTACACAGTTAAGGATGTTAACTTGCTAGCCCAAAGAGCAAGACAAGCATTTTTGGAATATTTACCTATTGGGTATGCAACCAATAATCCAGAGCAAGCAAGAATTTATCGCTCTTTCAACTATGGCCCATTATTAGACATTTTCATGCTGGATGAGCGCACCTATCGGGGGCCAAACACCCCCAATAATCAGCCAGTAGCAAGTAAAGAAACAGAGTTTTTGAGTAGAAAACAACTGCAATGGTTGAAAAGGCAATTGCTGTCATCAAAAGCAACATGGAAAGTGATTGCTAGTGATATGCCTTTGGGTTTGATAGTTCGAGACGGTAGCACTGATTTTGAAGCTTGGGCGAATGGAGACGGCCCGGCTTTAGGAAGAGAACTAGAACTTGCCGATTTACTACGATTTATCAAAAACAAAAATATCCAGAATGTTGTTTGGTTAACTGCTGATGTACATTACGCAGCAGCCCACTATTACAACCCCGCCAAAGCACAGTTTACCGACTTTAAACCTTTTTGGGAGTTTGTCGCCGGGCCTCTTAACTCTGGCACATTTGGCCCCAACCAATTGGAAAATACTTTTGGCCCACAATTGGTATTTCAAAGCCTTCCTCCAGGTACAAAAGCAAACCGACCCCCAAGTGAAGGTTTGCAATTTTTTGGAGGAGTCAAGATTGATGGAAATACAAAGGTAATGACGGTAACATTGCGTAACTTGGCAGGCGAAATTGTTTACAGCCTAGATTTGCCACCAGAAAAATAAATCGCCAAAATCACAGCAAAATATAGCCAGTTGGATAGAGTAATGACACAATTTTTTACTCTGTCTGCTGGCTTTGCTGTTTTTTAGTGAGATATTGAAGTATGAAAAAACTTTGTGCGATGCCTGCGGCGGGCTTTGCCAACGCCACTGATAGGAGCTAAATTTAATTAGGTAGAGTTTTGGAGTTGATCATGCTTAAGCAACTCATTTTAGAAAACTGGAAAAGTTTCCGTTATGCCGAGCTTCCACTCGACCCATTGACTGTTCTGATTGGTACAAATGCAAGTGGTAAATCTAATGTGGTTGAAGCTTTGGAATTTTTACAACGAATTGCTAAAGGTGAAAATATTGAAGCAGCTTTAGCAGGAGATAAAACACTTCCATCTCTTCGCGGTGGTGTAGAATGGGCTGCACTTAAACCTGAAACTCAATTTATATTGAAACTACTAGTTCAAGGTGAAGATGACAAAACAGATTATTTTTATAGGATTACAGTACAAAGTAAACCAAGTGTTCATATTGTCCAAGAATATCTTGAAAGACAAAAAAAATCTTCAGATTTTCAGGTAAGCGATGAAATGTTAATAGATAATAATTTTTTAACTGAAAAGTCATATTTATCAGAAGTTAATCATTTGTTTGCACAAAGCCAAAAGCAACAGGAGGATATAAAACTAAAACTTAGTAATTTAAATAAGACTAACCAAGATTTATTAGAAACAGTTAATAAACTAAAAAACAGTATAATTATTAATGAGGTAAAAATTAAAGTAATTGAAAAGATAGAAAATATAAAAAAACAAACGAATGATTTGATTGAAAGAACTTATGAGAATGATAATGATTTGGATTTCCTTAGCAAGGATCTTAAGATAATGAATATTATAATTAATAAAATTAGTAGTATTTTTATATTAAATCCCATTCCTTCTACGATGCGCGGTTATTCACCCTTATCTAACATCTTAGAAAGTGATGGTTCTAATATTGCTGGTGTACTAGCAGCATTAGATGGTGAACAAAAAACCGAAGTGGAATCAACTCTTTCAGCCTATATCAAAGATTTACCAGAAGGTGATATTAAAAGAATATTTGCTGAACCAGTTGGCAGACTTAAAACTGATGCAATGCTCTACTGTGAAGAAGAATGGAAACCAGGTCACATCACAGAAATAGATGCTAGAACTATGTCAGATGGAACTTTACGTTTTCTAGCAATTCTCACAGCATTACTCACTAGACCAGAAGGTAGTCAACTAGTAATTGAAGAAATAGATAATGGTCTTCATCCCTCACGTGCAGAATTACTTGTAAAAATACTGCGAGAAATTGGCAGCAAAAGAAATATTGATATTTTACTAACTACCCATAACCCAGCTTTACTTGATGCTTTAGGCCCAGAAATAGTTCCTTTTGTAGTTGTCGCACACCGCGATAAAGAAACTGGAGAAAGCAAACTTACACTTTTAGAAGATATTGAAAATCTTCCTCTTTTGTTAGCATCGGGTACTTTAGGCAAACTAGCAACTAAAGGTGCAATTGAAAAGAGCCTTTCTGATAATAAGTAAAGTAAAATATGAGAAAGGTTCTAATTATTGATACATCCATACTTTGCGTTTATTTAGGTGTACCTGGTAAAGAGACTTGTGGTTCTGATAATGATAAATGGGATAAAAAAAGAGTTGAAGCCCGTTTTCAGGCAGAAGAAAAACAAGGTGCAAAATTTATACTACCAATAGCAACAATTATAGAAACTGGTAATCATATTGCCCAAGCTAACTCTAAACGATATGAAATTGCTCAAGCTTTCGGTAATATTTTAGTGAAAGTAGCAGATGGAGTTATACCTTGGGGAGTTTTTGAAACTCAAGTGGGTGAACTTTGGAATTCAGAGCAATTGAAACAGTTGGCTACTGAATGGCCTACTCTAGCATCTAGAAAGATTTCTATCGGAGATGCGACAATTAAGACTGTGGCTGAATATTACGCCAAAACTAGTAGTACATTTCAAGTAGAAATTTTTACGGGCGATGGGGGACTCAAGGCTTATGAACCAGCTACCCCAGCAGCTACGCGTCGTAGCAGTCGAACAAAAAGGTAAAATTTCCTTGAGCGTAGGCGTATCCCGCCGCAGGCATCGCTATTCATCTCTGTTTCCCCAATCAAAATAGAGCTTTTTCAACTAACTTGTCATGAATTAATTTGGACAGGAATTGTGATAATAAACTCCGTTCCTTCTTTTACATTAGATATGAATTGCAGTTGACCACAATGTTTTTCCACAACAATTTGATAGCTGATAGATAGTCCCAATCCAGTACCTTTGCCGACAGGTTTAGTGGTGAAGAAAGGGTCAAATAATCGCTTTTGTATATCCTTGGGAATTCCCATACCGTTATCGGCAATGCGAATAACTACTTGCTGATTATCTGTGACTTCAGTCTGAATACGAATTAAGGGTAATTTGAGAGTTGAATAAGCTGATTCAGAACTCAAATTTGACTCATCATCGCTCTCAAATATAGCATCAATTGCATTTACTAAAATATTCATAAATACTTGATTTATTAACCCAGCATAGCATTCTACTAGTGGGAGATTTCCATATTCTTTAGAAATAGTAATTTTTTGACCTGTTTCCTGATTTATTAGACGGCTTTGTAATATTATTAGAGTACTATCAATACCTTCATGAATATCAACGACTTTTTTCTCAGATTCATCGAGACGAGAGAAATTGCGTAAAGAAAGAACTATCTCTTGGATACGCTCAGTACCAAACTTCATAGAATTAAGAAGGTTGAGGAAATCAGTAGTTAAAAACTCTAGTTCGATTTCTGCGATCGCAGCTTTAATTTCTGCTACTGGTGCAGGATAATGGTATTGGTATAGGCTAACTAATTCCAGTAAATCTTCAGTGTAGTTGATTGCATGAACAAGGTTGCCGGCAATAAAGTTGACAGGGTTGTTGATTTCGTGTGCAATGCCAGCAACAAGTTGTCCCAAAGCAGCCATTTTTTCATTTTGAATTAATCGAGTATAGTTATTTTTAAGATTCCGAAAACCTCTTTTAGCGATTCTAGATTGTTCTTCTACTTGCTCTAGTTGAGCTAGTGTTAAAATATGAATTTGGGAGTGGGCTAAAAGTAAGTGATGGAAATCTAGGAGCTTATGGCTACCTAACTGAGTTTTTATTAAAATCGGCTCATATACAAATTGAGGTTCTCGTTGCAAGGCTACCTTATTTGCTTCTACAATGAGCGTATCTTCAGAAATTACACACACATCTGACTGAAGAAAGCTAATCAGATTGATCACAGGTCGTTTAGAAAATAGTGGAAAACTATAGGGGCGACTCATGTGCTCAAAAAATCTTTGTCGGGAAATCATTCCCACATAGTCATGATTTTTTACCAGAATAATTCCTGGTAGTAAAGGCTCTTGCTTAAAGAGTGTATTCAACTCATTTGCTGGACTATCTGCATCGAAGTAAACAGACCAAAGTGGTAATTCTTGCAAAGTAGACTCTAATCGCAAGTTCAGATTATTAGCGTTTGTGATACTATGTATAGCCAACATATTTTCAATCCTTTACCTTTAAGTAACCTTTCTGCTAACACCCCGAACAAGCATTGCAATAATTACAAAGTCAATCCAACTTATATTTCCCTGATTACTGCTTAAAATCACAGTTGTGCTGTAAAAATATTGGCATTAGGGCATCTCATAGTTTTCTAGACTGGAGAAGTGATACCAATTAAGAATTATGTAAAAATTGCCAAAAAGCTTAATTGATCAATTCATAAAGTGTGCATAAATCTTATACCAATTCTTTATGAACACTCCTAGAAAGAACCCCACCGCCTGCGACATCGCCCCTTAGCAAGGAGAGATTGGGAGGGGTTAAAATAATGTGCAGCTTCACATAGAATTGGTATTAGTCCTAGCAATGTTAGGCAAATATCTCAGCACCATTTTTCAGATAAAGGTAAAATATCCTTGAGCGTAGGCGTAGCCCACCGCAGGCATCGCCATTCAACTTTCACATCACGTTATCATCGGATATTGTGGAATTTTCGTGCGTAACCCAATAGCATCTATGACCGCTTCTCACTCTGAAACTCCATCTACCAAACCCGACGCGAGTACTTTTATTTCTGACCATCGACAGGTAGACCGCAGTAAGCTAAGTCAAATGTACTTGCACTATGTCGAGACGAAGGATAAATATCCTCACGCCGTATTGCTGTATCGGGTAGGAGATTTCTTTGAATGCTATTTCCAAGATGCTGTAAAACTAGCGCAAGAATTGGAATTAGTCCTCACTAGTAAGCAAGCTGGAGAACAAGGACGGGTGGCGATGTCTGGTGTTCCGCATCACGCTTGGGAACGCTACGCGACGATGCTTGTAGAAAAAGGCTACGCGGTGGTAATTTGCGACCAAGTGGAAGATGCTTCCGAAGCTGCTGGGAGATTGGTGCGGCGAGAAGTAACGCGCATTCTTACACCTGGTACTTTGCTGGAAGAAGGAATGCTTAAATCAAGTCGCAATAATTACTTAGCAGCAGTGGTAATTGCCGCAAATCATTGGGGTTTAGCTTATGCAGACATATCTACAGGCGAATTCCTTACTACTCAAAGTAGTGATTTAGAACATTTGACACAAGAATTAATGCGTTTGCAACCTTCAGAAGTGCTGGTTCCGACAAATGCGCCTGATTTAGGTAGTTTGCTGCGTCCGGGAGAAACTTCGCCACATCTACCAGAGTGTTTGCCACCATCATTTTGTTATAGTTTGCGATCGCAAGTACCATTTTCTCAAGGTGAAGCTAGACCTAGATTATTGCAGAAATTTAAGGTGCGATCGCTCGAAGGACTTGGTTGTGATCATCTTCCCCTCGCTGTCCGCGCGGCTGGTGGTCTTCTAGAATACTTGGAAGATACTCAAAAAGAAAACCCTGTCACCCTTCAAAGACTCCGCAGCTACACTGTCACCGACTACCTAATTGTTGACAATCAAACCCGCCGTAACCTGGAAATTACCCAAACCGTCCGGGATGGCACTTTTCACGGTTCCCTACTCTGGGCTTTAGATAAAACTAGTACAGCGATGGGTGGACGAGCTTTGCGGCGGTGGTTGTTGCAACCGCTACTTGATATTAAAGGTATTCGGGCGCGGCAAGATACCATCCAAGAATTGATGGAAAATACGCCCCTGCGTCAAGATTTGCGGCATTTGTTAAAGCAAATTTATGATTTGGAACGTCTTACAGGAAGGGCGGGTTCTGGTACAGCTAATGCTAGAGATTTAGTAGCTTTGGCAGATTCCCTCTCACGCTTACCGGAATTATCCAACTTAGTAGTTGAAACGCGTTCTCCTTTCCTGAAAGCTTTGCAGAAAGTCCCAAGTGTGTTGGAAGAATTGGCACAAAAATTACACACACATCTTGTAGAGTCGCCACCCATACTAATTAAAGAAGGTGGATTAATTCGCCCTAGTGTAAATCCTCTGTTGGATGAAAGAAAGGCTACTGTAGAAGCAGACCAGCAATGGATTGCCAACTTGGAAGTTGATGAAAGAGCTAAGACGGGAATTTCGACGCTGAAGGTAGGATTTAACAAAACTTTTGGTTATTATATCAGTATTTCCCGCAGCAAAGCTGACCAAGTACCCGCTAATTATATCCGCAAGCAAACCCTGACCAATGAGGAACGTTACATCACCCCAGATTTAAAGGAACGAGAAGCCCGGATTTTGACGGCGCGAGATGATTTAAATCAGTTGGAATATGAGATTTTTACGGCGTTGCGGGAAGAGGTAGCACAAGAGGCGGAAGTAATTCGCAATTTATCTCGTGCAGTGGCGGCGGCGGACGTGTTGTGTGGTTTGGCTGAGTTGGCGGTGCATCAAGGTTACTGTCGTCCCGAAATGTTGTCAGGAAGAGAGATAAACATTGTTGACGGGCGTCATCCGGTAGTGGAACAGTCTTTACCTGCGGGTTTCTTTGTGCCTAATTCGACTCAATTGGGTCAAGAGTCATTAGTCATTAGTCATTTGTCATTGGCAGATAACCAAGAACATATAACAAATGACCAAGGACAAAGGACAAATGACAATCCTGATTTGATTATTCTCACCGGGCCAAACGCCAGTGGCAAAAGTTGTTATTTGCGTCAGGTGGGATTGATTCAGTTAATGGCGCAGATTGGTAGTTTTGTACCAGCGAGGTTTGCAAAATTGGGAATATGCGATCGCATTTTCACCCGTGTCGGTGCAGTAGATGATCTTGCAACTGGTCAATCGACCTTCATGGTGGAAATGAATGAAACGGCAAATATTCTCAACCATGCCACATCTAGATCGTTAGTATTATTAGATGAAATTGGTCGCGGCACAGCAACATTTGATGGTCTTTCCATAGCTTGGGCGGTGGCGGAATATATAGCAGTTGATATTCGGTCACGCACAATTTTTGCCACCCATTACCATGAGTTAAATGAACTGGCTAGCATTATACCAAATGTGGCTAACTATCAGGTGACGGTGAAAGAATTACCTGACCAAATTATCTTTTTGCACCAAGTTCAACCAGGAGGTGCTGATAAGTCCTATGGAATTGAAGCGGGAAGATTGGCGGGTTTACCAGCCGTAGTTATTCAACGCGCAAAACAAGTTATGGGGCAAATTGAAAAACACAGCAAGATTGCGATGGGACTGCAAAATCTCGATGGGTAAACAAGTTCGTAGTAAGGACTTTAGTCCTTGTTTTCTAAGCACTAAAGTCCTTACTACAAACGAGGTGTTAATTACTGCCGAAAAATTTCTACTTTTTGTAACACAACCTCTTGATTCGGACGATCTCTAGTTGTACGCACATTAGCGATCTTGTTGACTATATCTAAACCTTGGACAACTTCACCAAAAACACTGTGTTTGTTGTCAAGGTGAGGCGTTGGTGCTTCTGTAATGAACCATTGGGAACCATTAGTACCGCGTCCGGCATTAGCCATCGACAGGATACCTGCACCAGTGTGTCTCAATTCAGGATGAAACTCATCCTCAAATTGATATCCTGGGCCACCAGTACCCCATCGGCTGGCTGTATCTAGATAACGACTCAGAGGATCGCCACACTGAATCATAAAATCAGGGATGACGCGGTGAAAGCGAACCCCATCGTAAGCTGGAGTTCCCTTAGCAGATTCACCAGTTTTAGGGTCTTTCCAGTCGATTGTTCCGGTTGCTAGACCGACAAAATTTTTGACGGTATTGGGGGTTCGCTCTTCTTCCAAACAAACTACAATTTCACCCAAGGAAGTAATTAAACGAGCGTGCAGCTTGCCATCACCGGGAATATTAATTTCTGGAAAATTCATTAGATATCCTACTTTTAACAAGTGCCAGTATTTGAACTATATAAGTTTATCAGCATTCAAGTTACCGCCTTTAGACATGACAAAAAACCTGAAGGAAGGAAACAGGAGGTCGAAGGCAGGAGGCAGGAGGCAGGAGGAACCCACCCTTACTCATAGTGGGATTGCTCTTGGACGCTTTATACTTCTCTGCGAGGCGCTGCGCGTCTCAGTATAATTCTTCCTTTAAACGTGGCTCTAAACCCTGAAACTTTAGTTTTAATTGATATTCATAACCTCCTGCCCCCTGCCTCCTAACTCCTGCCTTTTAGTAAGGAAACTTGAGCCAACAAATTATTTTATTCAGGCAAATTTATCGCTGGATTCCGGCTAAAGAATCCTCTAGGGACTAGCTTAAAGCCAACTCGGTGAACAGGCATCACAGGCCAATCTTCCGATCGCGGAATATGAGTTACGCCCATTGTGTACCACAGTACGATATCTTCACCCATCAAGGCTTCATCGTCTGCAATATATTTTGGTAAACCTTGCCCTGGTTGAGTTTGGTTGGGATAATCTCCGCCAGCATAAAGTTCAGTTGGATTATATTTTGTTACCCAAACGTGATGAGTCGCAAATTCTGCCCTTTCCCGGATTTTCGAGCCTTCGACAGGGAAAAATATCGAATTTCCTTCAGGCATCAGCATATATCCAGGTGTAGCATCCAGAACATTTTTCTTGTCTGCACTAACAATCATCCATTCTCGACTGCTTTTCATATCCAAATCGCGCACAGCAGCCGTTTCTTTGGCTAATGGGGTTTCTGTAACTGCGATCGCATTTCCTAAAGGATTTTTCTCATCCATCGGCAAAGCTTTCACATTCATTTCCATCACAGAATTTGCCTGACCATCGACATCGAAATCTAGGCGATAGTTGAAAAAGTGCTGGTGATTTACTCCGAAGATATTTTTTGCGATTAGCCGACCAGATGAATCATCCTCAGATTGCTTTTCAGAAGCCGTTCCCTGCGCCAATACGATACCTGTTAACTCATTTTGGACTTCCAAAGTCCCATCCTGGTGAAAGATCCAATTGATGCTGTAATCATAGTTGTCAATGGCCGCATTCATCGTCATGATTAATTCTCGACTGCGACGGACATCATTACGCTGCGTGCCATAGTCATAGTGCTTCCAGAGCATACCGTTATTTCGCTCGTATATGCCGATAACTCCTGGCATCACATAAGGTTCTCCGTCGCCATTAGCAAACACAGCATCTAGCAAAAGACCATTTTCCGGAATTTCTTTACCTAACTGCATCGTGGTTGCTAGGGAACCAAAATTGTATTCCCCAACATCAAAGGCATTTCTGAATGACCAACTGGGATTTGGATCGCCGTAAGGCACTACCGTCTCTGATAGGCTAGCGCGGTACAGCACTGGTCGGATATTTTCCCCATCGCTGTGTGTCACTTGGTACAGCACCAATCCACTGCGGGGATGCATTACATAGCGAAATTGCCAACCTTGCCAGCTAATTTCATTACCTTTAATCTGGAAACTTGCACCATTTGGTTGGAGAATTTTTAATGCTTTAAGTGGTGAAAGTAATTTACCCAAGGACTTTACATCGTAGTTCCAGTTTTCTTTAGAAAAAGGAACTATCCCTCTATCCACGAAACTAGAAATTTTACCTGTGTTCAAATTAACGGTTGCCAGTATTCCTTCAATTGGACTGCCGTAAGAATTCCAGTGTTCGCCCTTGTAGTAAAATAAGCCCCGACAAAGACGATTTCCTGTCGCCTCTTCCTGTTTACTCAGGATTCCTGGTGCCCAACAACTTATTTTGACTTGGTTGAAATCTGTAATTCCCCGCTTTTGCATCGCTATTTGCCATCGGGGATCGGATTTAAAAGCTTCAGTGGCCAATTGATATTCTGAAGCGACGATCGCAGGTTGGACAGACGGTATTTCTTTCCAAGAACTTAAGGTTTTGCTTGTCAGGTCAACGACACCCTCATAAGTTTTGTTTTGCGATCGCTCATAAATTACCAAAAAAGCTTTTCGCTGGAAAACTTTACCAGGTGTAAAATTTAGAACTTCTTTTTTATCTGGTTCTTGTAAAGCAATAAGTGGAAAAGCTGCCATTTCGCTCAAAGTTTTTTCTCTTTGAATGACCGAAACAGCTGTATTAATTTCTGTCTCAGTTAGCGAAGTGAGAGGATGGGAAATAGAAGGCTGTTGAGCCGTCAATGTTTCTATTAATCCGATTGAAATAGAAATGATGGAAATGATCGCAATAGATAGCCATAAAAAACGCTTTAGCCGCTTAATCATCTTTTACATTTTTACAAAAGACTTATAGTTATCTATTTCCAAGCCTAAGATTGAAAACCGATAAATTAAGAGGCTAAAGCTAAATTAATTTGCCAACGGTGTCCTCAATTGTGAAACCCAATATATTCGAGAGCATTTCACCCTTGCAAATATACCTGGCGATTAGAAATCGCGGCTACACAAACCAAGTCAGCCTGCGCGGACTAAAGAAATTGAAAACCCACGGAGGTGGGTTTTGTCTGTATAGCCGCGAATTCTATTCGCCAGGGCTAGATATAAGTGAGATGCTCCCGTAATTAAGCAGAAACCAAACGGCGTAAAGACTCAGCACGACGTTTAGCAATAGGGTTATTTGGAGCTAATTTGAGTGCTTCTTCGTAACTTTGTAACGCCTGAGTAGTTAATTTTTTCTTTTCGTAGGCGTGACCGAGATTATTCAATCCTGTTACGTAGTCAGGTTTAGCTTTGAGAGCTTCTTTATACTGACGAATTGCTAAGTCATATTGCTCTTGGGTAAAATAAATATAGCCCAGCCCGTTGTAAATGGGGGCAATATCTTCTTCTTCCTCTTCTTCAGCAGCTTTGAGAGCTTTTTGAAATAGCGCGGTCGCTTGGGAATACATTTTTTTTTCTGAATAAATACTGGCTAACTCATAATATTCTTGAGTCGTACCCTTTTCTTTCTCTAACTTCTTTCGCAACCTTGCAAAAGCGCCTTCAACCTTGCGAGTTTTGAAAATCTGGCGAAAAACACTCACGGCTGCAATTGTGAGTATAACCACCAAAATTGAGAGATAAACAACGGCTAGACTGTTATCCATTGCTGCAAATACAAATATTATAAAGTTTGTTATTCGTCATTTGTCATTTGTTATTTGTTATTTGTTATTCGTTAATGACCAATGACTAATTTATGGTAAACCCCAGTATTGAGAGCGTTGCTGGAGCCAACCTTCTTCTAAATAACGAGCGATCGCTTGATTGATGCTTCGTCTTAACTCATCATATTGCAATCCCTTGGGCGTTACTACAGACAAGGGTTCAGTTGATAGCTTGGTTGGTAGTAGCCGATATTGGGGATATTCTTGCACCCAACCGCTTAGAACGCTAGCATCTGCGGCAAAGGCGGCGACGGCATTATTTTCTATTTTGTCTCGCGCTTCTTGATATGAATTCACCCCTACTAATTCGGCACTTGGCACATAGTACCGCACTTGAGCAATAGTACTGGAGTTGTTGAGTACAGCAATTTTTTGTTTTGCCAAATCATTCAACTTCTGCACAGAGGTATCTTTTGTAACTAATACAGTGCCATCCAAATAGTAGGGAACACTGAAACTAACTATGCGGCTGCGAGATTCGGTTGCTGTGATTCTAGCGATCGCAAAATCAACTTTCTTGTCTAAGACTACAGATAGGCGATCGCGATTCGCTACAGGTTTAAATCTGATAGCCTCGGTTTTACCAACCAAGTCAGTTGCTAAACGCTTTGCCAAGTCAATTTCTAAGCCTTGTAAGTTACCCTCAGCATCTTTAAATCCCAAGGGACGCAAGTTCTCTTTAACGGCAATATTTAAATAGCCGCGCTGCTGAATTTCTGACATTTCGGCAGCAGATGCAGTTAATCCTGTCCCCACTATGGAAAAGCAAAAAATCAAAAAAATAGTGGCGGATAATACCAGATGTAACCGAGTAATTACTTGCCATCTGTTACATCTGTTATACATCCCTTGCCACCTTTATCCTTTAGCTTGGTTTGCTAGTTCAGCAACTTTGCCGAAGCTGGCTGGATCGAGGACTGCCAATTGTGCCAACATCTTACGATTTAGCAGGATATCAGCTTTTTTCAAGTTGCCGATCAACTGGCTGTAGCTCAAGCCGTGTTGTCTTGAAGCAGCGTTGATACGGGTGATCCAGAGGCGACGAAAATCGCGCTTTTTCTTTTTGCGATCGCGGTAGGCACTCCGTAGCGCCTTCATCACTTGTTGGTTAGCAGTTCTAAACAGAGTTGAATGGGAACCGCGAAAACCTTTAGCTAGTTTGAGAATTTTATTGCGGCGCTTCCGAGCTACATTACCGCGTTTTACCCGAGTCATAACTTATTTCCTAAAATACTTACAAATATGGGAGCATCAAGCGAACGTTAAGTTCATCACGTTCATGTACAAGCGCACTTTGGCGCATACCACGCTTTTTGTCAGAAGATTTGTGCTCTAAAAGGTGGCTTTTGAACGCTTTACGACGGACGATTTTGCCGGTACCGGTGGCACGGAATCGCTTTGCCGCAGCTTTACGAGTCTTTAGTTTAGGCATGGGTCTAGCTTTGATTCGACACGATCCATTATTATATACTATTAAAATTGCTATAACTGCAATTAAATAAAGGATTTAACCAATCGCGATCGCTAGCTTCACCTATGGATGAGGTCAATATAGTCGAATATGACCCACGTTGGCAGACTTTATTTACAGAAGAAGCCGAGCGAATTTGGCAGGCACTAGGCCATGACTTAGTTGTGGAAATTGAACATATTGGTAGTACCGCAGTACCAGGAATGGCAGCCAAACCAGTTATTGACATCATGGTGGGAATCCGTTCTTTAGTAGATGCAAAATCTGCTATTCCGGCTTTAGAATCCTTGGGATACATTTATTGGCGTGAAGATCCGCGTCCTGGACGGATGTTTTTTGTTAAAGGAATGCCACCATACGGAAAGCAACGCACTCACCATATTCATATAGTCGAGATTGACAGCGAATTTTGGGAACGCAAGCTATTTTGCGACTATCTGAGAAAGCATCCTGAAGAGGCGAAACGATATGAAGCTCTAAAACGCAATTTAGCGACAAGTTTTCGGAGCGATCGCGAGGCTTATACTAATGGTAAAAATGACTATATCCGATCTGTGATGGCAAAAGCACAGTTTAAGGAGATGGGGAAAAATCAAACTCATTGATTACTAAGTTATGATTATGAATAGTGATAATTTATTATTGAAGATTTATCACTATTCATAACTCCTAACTATTACTAAGACTGAACGTTCTTTTGATTATAACGCCACAAGCCTAACGATAAATTATTCTTAGGGATTTTTTGATTGCGGTTATCAAGCTCAAAATAGAGCTTCCCAAGATAATTATCTAATATTCTCACATGAACATTATTCAGGTGGTAATACAAAGGATAAATTCCTACTAGCTCAAATCCTTTATTGGGAAGAATCTTATTGTAAGTATCAAGGCATCTGCCTTGAACATGGTTCCCTATCCGGTTATCAGAAGAAGCACCAAACCAATCTGTCAAAAGCAGCAAACCACCATCTTTTATGCTTTTTACAATGTTGTCCAGTGCCTGGTTAAAAAGGTTAGGATCAACAATATGGTACACGACATCCCAGATATTTACTATGTCAAACTTCTTATTGAAAAGACTAAAACTCGAATCAGTTATGTCTTGTGTGTAGAATTCGCCTTCATACTTTTGCTTGAGTTTTTCAATGCTGACATCAGTAATGTCGATTCCAGTGATATTCGCTCCTTTTCCAATATACCAATTAACGAAAAACCCTGTACCGCAGCCGATATCAAGTACATTCTTTCCTTGTAAACTCGTTCCACTCAGACAAGAGTCTATACACAGTTCTTTTCTGCGGTAAAGCCAATTGTTATAAGACTCACTAAATCCTATATGACCTACACCTTTAAGTGTAAAATTGCTATTTAGTCGTTGCTCCCAGTATTGCCTTGGATTGTAAGTATTAGACATGAATTTCTCAGTTCCTACTTCCAAAGTTAGCTCAACTAAATAATACACGGTAACTTAGACTTAATTTTAATGTTTTAAATACTACATAAAAATTAAACTTTCTATATAGTAGATAAACCACGTCTACCTTGAAAAGCGTAGTTTTTTGGAATTAGGGTAAAGCTCAGAACTCAAGCCACGACCGAATAATATAATCTCCTTAAAAACTCCAGGTTTCAAAATTGACGGGGTTTATATATATTAATCTTCGTGATTAAAAATACCTTGCGGGAAAAATGTAAAATATTTATTTGGCTATCATCGCTAAATTCATCACACATTCAGGAAATTGGCGTTTTAATGCTGGAAACACCGGGCAAGGTGCTTGTTCTTGTAAATTGTCTGGTTTACTCCAAGTAAAAGGGGCTTTCTGCGCCGCAGACATCCACAGCAGCAGCTTTGCTCGTGTCATGGCAACATAGAGTAAACGATACTCTTCAGATGTTTTCAAATTCTTTGCCACCTCCCATGCCTGACTAACATCCGGTATGGTAGATTCTTCGTGAAGAGTAGCGCGAATTTGGGCGCGGGCTACTTCTGATAAGGTAAAGTCGCCTAAAAATTGGCTTTGGGGAGGAACCCAAAATCTGCCAGGAATCAAGTTTTCATGGAGAAAGGGAAGAAACACATAGTCCCAATCCAGCCCTTTGGCTTTGTGCATGGTGATAATTGTCAGTTGTCCTCGACGGGTGTAACGTTCTTCTGAATCCTCGGTTTCCACTGGTTCAAACCGTTCAGAACTGACGATTTCACTTAAAACTGAAAGCATTCCCCCCATCGAACTATTGCCAGCTATTTGCTGGTTAACCCGTTCTGCGAGTTTGTCAGCAGTTGCCAATTCTGCCTGGTCATAATTTAAGGTCAAGGCGAGAAAGGAAATTAGCTGGTACAAGGGCAGTTCCAAGCGAGCGCGGAGTAAACTACGACACAAACGTGCAGTTTTTTGTACTGTTTCTGGCTGGGGTGCTGTTAGGGGGCCAGGATACAAAAACTCTTCTGGTAGACTAGCAAGGGCGTTGAGGTCTTGGCTAGGAATTAATTGGCGCTGGACTAATGCTTCTAGGGCGGCTTTAAGATAATCGGGGGAGTGGGGGCGATCGCAAAATTGCAGTAATGCCAAAATTTCTTGGGGAACATGGGAACGGCGATCGCGTTCTCCCACATCGTAAAGTGTAATATTATGCTCTTTGCACACAGGTGCTAAAGCCTCTCCTAGCCAGCGTCCTTGGCGATTTTCTCTGACTAAAATTGCTGCACTATTTTTTGTTGGATCTTCGCCAAATAACTCAATCACCCTTTGAGATAACAATTCAACGGTGTGATGAATATCACGCGGTGTATAAAGTTCTAAACCTCGTCCGACAGGTGCGGGGTTGGCGTTAGTTTGCGGATCACCAGCATTAACAGGGCGAATTGTCTGTAAGCGAAATGGGACTTGTCGGTTGTCAGGAATCTGTTGTCCGTTATTGGTTTTTGCTAACCACTGATTATTGATCCATGTGAGGGCAAAGTTAGCAGCTTCAATGATAATTCTAGTACTGCGACCAGCTTGATCCATCGTTGCCAATCGTTCGATGCGATCGCACTCTTCGCAAAATTGCCGGAAATAAATCGGATCGGCTGGAGTAAAGGTAGAGTTAATCGCCTGGTTAGGGTCGCCAACTCGGACTAAATTGAGTGGGGAGTCAGGAGAGACGCGATTCATCGCGTCTGTTAGGAGTGAAGAATTATCTCCCGCATCACTTGCCAAAATTTCTAATAACTGCGTCTGAAGAGGGCTAGAATCTTGGGCTTCGTCCTCAAAGACGGCGAATACTTGATTTTGCTCGATGCGACGGGCGCTGTCATTTTCTAAAACGCGCAGTGCGGCTAAAATCATATCGTCGTAATCAATGAAGTCACGCGATCGCATTAAGTTTTGATATTGCTCATACAATCCCGCCGCTACACTCAAAATTGCATATTCGTCTGTGGTTTGTTGACTCCACTCCCGCAACAATTCTGGCGATATTCCAGAACTTTTGGCTTCATGAATTACCGTATTAGCTAATTCCGGCAAGACTTCTGTTCGCAGCACCGATTGGCGACGTAACCTTTCTGTCTCTTCTCCGTCAAATTGATGACCTTCCAATAACCGCAAATATATATCTGGATGATTTACAATCCATTGTTCTACAGCAGTTCTGATAAAGCGGTGGCTTTGAGTTGGTGTAATTAATGTGACATTTTCTAACTGCAAACCCGACAAATCAGAATGGCGGTTGGCAATGTTTAACGCTAGACCATGTAAGGTATAGACAAAAAAGCCCATCTGAGGTAAATATAAATCATCTCGTAAGAATTTACGAATCTTGGCTTTAATATTGGCAGCAGCAGAGCGAGTAAAAGTAACGACTACCAATTGACGGCGCGAGGATGAACGTTCATACTGACGGGCGATCGCGATCGCCGCCGCCGCCGCCATCCCCGTAGATTTTCCTGCACCAGGAACGGCGGAAATCGCCAAAGGGCCAGATTGCCAGTCAGCCATTTGCTGCTGTCCTGGGCGTAAACTGTTGCGGATTGCGAGAATCTTCTCTTGTAAAGAAGGAAAAGGCGATCGCTCAAACAATTCTGAGTGGAGTAATTCTTGAGCCACGGGAGCAGTAAATTTAGAGTCGGACATATAAAATTTTAGATTTAGGATTTAATTCTAAAACCGCAGATATGAATAATTTTAGGTGATTTATGAATCCCAAATTACTAGATTGCTGATATAGCAATCCTAAATGAGTTATGAACAAAAAGATCCCCGAATTCTTCAAGAAGTCAGGGATCTAAGTCTCGCAGTGGAGAGCAAATCAAATAAGATTGCTACGGTAGTCTGTCAGGTTTGATTTGATCGGTTTGTAGTGTGCGCTGTCTTTGCTAAAGTGCAGACTACAAACAATTAGAAAATGAATCTTAGACTAGCTCTTTGATATTTTGCCGTTCACCCACAGTTGATTCACTAAAGACGGCTACATACAACCATCCGGCTAAAATAGCTCCTAAAATCGGAGCTATCCAGAACAGCCAGACTTGAGAAAAGAGTCCTGCACCTGCAAATATAGCAACTCCCGTACTACGGGCGGGATTAACCGAGGTATTGGTTACAGGAATGCTAATTAGGTGAATCAAGGTGAGTCCAAAACCAATTGCCAGTGGTGCAAATCCTTTGGGAGCGCGGCTATCAGTCACACCCAGAATAATTAGCAGAAACATGAAAGTCATTACAACTTCTGTAATCAGGCAAGAAAACAGCGTGTAACCACCTGGAGAATGGGTACCGTAACCGTTGGTAGCCAATGGGTTGGAGCCAGTCAGGGCAAATCCAGTTTTGCCACTAGCAATTAGGTAGATAATGCCCGCACCAACAACTGCACCGACTACTTGAGAGACGATGTAAGGTAGTAAGTCAGACCCCGGAAAGCGCTTACCTGCCCACAGTCCAAAGGAAACAGCTGGATTGAAATGCCCACCAGAAATATGACCAAGAGCATAAGCCCCTGTGAGAACAGTAAGTCCGAACGCCAAAGATACACCGACTAATCCAATACCCAATGGAAAAGAAGTATTTTCGCTGATTTTTGCAGCATCTGCTGTGTAGGCTGCGGCTAAAACAGCACTACCACAACCACCTAAAACAAGCCAGAATGTGCCAATAAATTCGGCCAAGCAACGTTTAGTTAGAGACATTTTTGGAAAACTCCTTGTTCAGCTACAAACGAGCGATCGCTATGTTGGACAATGCTTTAGTCATGACATAATCAACAGAAAGTCTTTGGGTTTGTTTTATTCCCATCAAATTTCTCCTGAATCCCTGACTAATTGATTCTGACTTCTGAATTCTTTAAGAAACTAAATCGAAAAAATAGGAATTTGTTTTTTACTCAATAATTGTGGTAATAAAAGAAGATACAGGAAAAGTTAAAATAACAAAAAAAATACTTAATTTCTTAAGTATTTTGCTCTAAAGATGCATTTTGTGAGCAATTAAAATGGTTTGAAAATTTATTTAAATTTTGCAATATAAATTTATAGTTTATACATTTTAAGCTGAAAAAATGAGAATTTTTTCTCTTAAGGTTGTTACTTGGTAACTGTTCAGGGTATGTGATCATCCCTCAAAATCTGGACTTCCACAAATTAATAGATCAATGAAAAATAAAGAGTTTAAGTAGGTTATTGGGGAGCCAGTGGCTTGCTCTAGTTAATAGAGTTAAAGCAACTGGCGACATTGGCCAAAGATAAAATTCAACTAATGCCCTATCTGCTATCCGCTATTGGAGGATATCAACAAATCACATCACGGAGTTAGTCCTATTGAAAATTCAATTTATTCATCAATCTGCCAAGAATCCTTAGTTAATTCTTCATCCAGAATTTTCTTAGGACGAACAATGATAATAATTTGTCCTAATAAGGGAATTTCTGGTTCAGTTTCAAACCACTGAAAATCTAATTCACCACCATTTTCAACGACAAAGTAGCTGGAAGCATCCCATTCTCGTTGGGCACGATCTATCACTACTACGACTGGCCCTGTTTGGGATTGAGTTTGGATGGGGAAGCGATCGCTATTCGCTAAAATTACAACTGGATCTTCTGCCGCCAACAGCACTTGCCAACCTGGTAATGGCACCCAAGCTTGTTCTCCAGAAAACTTGACCAGGCGAAAAGGTTCAATTTCTGTCAATATAGGTACAGCTTGCAAGTCTTGTCGTGACAATGGCAACTCGCCAACCACAGGTAAGATGCGGGGTAATTGTTCTTCAAATTCCAGGCGGTAAAAGGGTAAAATTGGCGCTGGACGCTTGGGAACAGTAGTAAAATCAGTCAGTAGTTGTTCGATTTTTTGCCTTGCTGCTGGCGTGTGAGCAAAGCGTAAACCTTTGGCAATCAGGCGCGATCGCTGTTGTAAATCGGCATTTTGGCGTGCCAGTTTCCAAACTTGGTGGGCCACAGCATCCCCAGGATGGGCAGAAAACCCTTCTGGCAAAGTGCGGTAATAAGAGAACTCTTTCAGGGCTTTTGCTATATCCCGTGCCTCATCAGCATCAACATTGTGGACGAAGATGAGTTCGGCGGCGGCGGCACGTTCTTCTTGAGTAAGTAAACGCAGTTCATATAAAACGTCACTGCCGCGTGTGGCATAGTGCGATTGCGTTGCTTCCGATACTCCAAATTTTTCTAAAGAATTATAAACTTGAGAACCAACAACCACCTGATTTTGTTGAATTGGCTCAAATCCAGTCGCCTCAAAAATGTCTTGAGGATTGTAACCGGCTTTTAGCAACGAGGCGATCGCCGTTCCCCATTCCACCCAGTTGCCTTGTTTTTGCCTCAGCTTTCGGAGTAACTCTTGTGCTACATCGTTAGTAGCATTGTCTTCGGGATTCTGAGCGTTGGGTGGTAGATCAGTCATAATCAGAGTGCGAGCTTCAACTTGAGAGGTTAATCAACACCTCATGAGCAAGTCTTATTCTAATCTATTCAACTACCCAGACCTACTGCCTTGAGTTGTGAAGGAGACTAGAGGCAGGAGGAATAATGCCCTTGAGGCAGAAGCCTCTCTTGTTAAGTTTGTGGAATACAGATCGATGGTAGCGGCCCACATCCGTGCATCTTGGTGATTTGGATTCAAAGAAGGTTAGTTAAGCTACCTTATCCATGATGAAAACAGCTATAGCTAACCTGATTTAGTGTGCAATTTTTTCTAATTCGGATATTTGGGCAGGCAAATTTTCTCTGTAGCCCTCACTATTAGCATTTTAAAATATGCAAACCAACTCCGTATAAACCCTTGGTAATTTTCAGCTATTCTCAACTAAACTTGGTATGGAATATAACAAGAGAGTAAATATTTAAAGGAAAAATCTTATGGATAATTCCAGTCTCGAAATTAATAAAGTCCAATATCAAGTGATGACTCTCGAACGACCAAAAAAACTGAAAATTCTGGTAGTTGACGATGAGCCAGATAATCTCGATCTGCTTTATCGCACATTTCGACGCGACTTTAATGTTCTGAAAGCCGATAGTGGAGTAAACGCCCTACAAGTTTTGGCAGCAGAAGGGGAAGTAGCCGTGATTATTTCCGATCAACGGATGCCAGAAATGAAAGGAACTGAGTTTCTCAGCAAAACTGTACCTCAGTTTCCCGATACGGTGAGAATTATTCTTACCGGATTTACTGATATAGAAGACTTGGTAGAAGCTATAAATGCTGGGCAAGTCTACAAATATATCACCAAGCCTTGGGACCCAGGGGAACTGAAGGCAGTGGTGCAAAGAGCCGCAGAAACCTACGACTTACTCAAGCAACGTACAGAAGAATTACGCCGTGCTCATGCTCAAATGGCGCTGCTGAGTGTTTTGGTACAGGTAACTCAAGCCGCTTCTAGCTTAGAAGAAACTCTTGCTCCAATTGCTAGGGCTGTAAGTGAGACATTTGGGGCAGAAGGCTGTATTTTACAGCTTACAGATGGAAATACTCTGGTTGCGACTCAAGGAACTTACAGTGAGACAGATACAATAGAAAATTGGCTATCTCAAGACCCACTAACAAAGGAAGCGATCGCCACTGGGAAAATGCAAGTTTCCTTAAATGTACCTAAAGACACTAAATTAGTTGATGCTATTCACTACCAAAATACGGGTGTGCAAGCACATCTAGTTATACCAATTAGCTACCGCAATCAACTTTTGGGTGTATTATCCCTACAGTGGAAACAACCCTGCACTTTGCGAGAAGATGAATTAATGCTAATTAATTTATCAGCAGAACTGGTGGCGATCGCTCTTACTAGTAGTGGTTGCCATCCAGCCATTGTGTAGTTGTCATTAGTCATTAGTCATTTGTCCTTTGTCAAGAACCAATGACTAATGCCCCATGCCCAATGCCCCATGCCTCATACCCAATGACTAACGAAATTCAGGCCATTTTTAACCGTATCGCTCCAGTTTATGACCAATTGAATGATTGGTTGAGTCTGGGACAGCATCGAATCTGGAAGGAAATGGCAGTAAAATGGAGTGCAGCTAAATCGGGAGATACTGCCTTAGATTTGTGTTGCGGTAGTGGTGACTTAGCCTTACGTTTGGCGCGGCGTGTGGGAGCAACAGGCAAGGTGTATGGAGTAGATTTTTCCCCAAACTTGCTAGAAACTGCTAAAGAACGTTCCCAAAGGCAGTATCCCCAACCTGCGATCGCCTGGGTAGAAGCCGATGTGCTCAATTTACCCTTTGAAGATAACCAATTTGATGCCGCAACAATGGGCTATGGTTTAAGAAATGTTAAAGATATTCCTCGCAGTCTCCAAGAGTTACACCGCGTTTTGAAGCCGGGTGCTAAAGCCGCAATTTTAGACTTTCATCGACCAAGCAATCCTCAGCTACGTGCTTTTCAGCAGTTGTATCTGGACAGTTTCGTGGTACCAGTTGCCAATTATTTAGGCTTAAAAGAAGAATATGCCTACATCAGTCCCAGCTTAGACCGTTTTCCCATCGGGAAAATGCAAATCGAGTTAGCTCACCAAGTTGGTTTTGCTGTTGCCACACACTACCCCATTGCGAACGGTATGATGGGAGTGCTGGTAGTCAGCAAATTTTAGATTTTAGATTTGGGATTTTGGATTGGGGACTGCGGAATCGGTAATGGCTAATGGAAAATCGTTAGTAGTTAGTGGAAAAATAAATCATAACTAATAACCGCCAATTACCAATCCCCAATCCCTAATTTCTAATCTAAAATCCAAAATCCAAAATCCAAAATCCAAAATCCTGTGGACTGGTCTCATCTTTGGCTTTATGTATCTCCCCCGGTACTGGGTGGAATTATTGGCTATTTCACAAATGATATAGCCATCAAAATGTTGTTTCGTCCTTACCGAGCAATTTACATTGCTGGACGAAGAGTACCCTTCACCCCTGGATTGATTCCCCGCAACCAGGAACGTCTGGCTAAGAACATTTCTAATACAATCATGGGGTCACTGCTGACACCACAAGAATTGCAAAATCTGGCGCGGCGTTTGTTGCAAACAGAACGCGTGCAAGCAGCAATTCTCTGGTTGTTACGGCTGGCGATTGAACAAATCAAAACAGATAAAAACCAGAAAAGTGCCAAAATTGTAGCGGGAATTTTGCGGGATTTACTAGGGGAATCCTTACCACGCTTACTCAAGGTTTTGGCGCGACGTGAAGACTTTTTAGAAGCCCAGATCAATCAAATTTTTGACCAGATATTGCTGGAATTTCAACTAAGTGAAGAACAAGCAACGCGGCTTGTTGATTGGTTGTTGGAAGTAGTTTTACCGCCGGATCTGCTGCGTCAAGCGATCGTTGATTTTTTGACCGATCGCACGATTCAAATTATCGATGAAGGCTTCCGCGAAAAAACCAGTGGCACTTATTGGGTAGTAGCAAATTTGTTTGGCTTACGTAATACTCTTACACGGCTACGGACTTTTTGCTTGGATGAAAAGGAGGCTACCAATACTCGCTTGCAGGAATTGACTCAAGATTTGCAAATGCGCGATCGCATTCGCAAATTACTGCAAAATTTATCATTACAGAACTTGCCAATGGGTACGGTACGCCAATTGCGAAAGACCACCCGCGAAAGTGTCCGCCATTACCTGCAAAACAGTGGCAGCGATTTTTTACAAGGATTAACTGATTCTGTTGATTGGGAAAATATTGCTGTAGTCCTGCTGAATCGTCTTAGCACTTCACCTGTTGTAAGTACTTCTTTAGAAGTCATGAGTCAAGAGTTGGCTCTAATTTTAGAGAAATATTTGGAAAAAGATTTAGAAGCAATTGTGGCGCAGGTGATTCCAATTTTGTCGATAGATGAAGTCATAGTTGACCGGGTGAAATCAACTTCACCGGCTGATTTAGAAGCTGCAATTGAGGGAATTGTGAAAAATGAATTGCAGGCAATTGTGACTTTAGGTGGTGTTTTGGGTTTTGTTATAGGGTTATTCCAGACAGTGTTTTTAATATTAAGTCAATATTAGTTAATTTTGTGATGGTTTTTACTACAATGCAAGGTGCGTTAGCCTACGGCATAACACACCCTACTTAAGATTTCATTTATAAATAGTCTCTGAAATGAGAAATTACTATCTCAGTCGTTCTTCTTGAATTAGGGTACGTTGAAATATTTGATTGTTCTTAAACCAATGCCAAGTGCGGGCACGATTGTTATTATCAGGACTAATGTAGATCATTTCATATAAACTCATTTCTGGGTTTGTCTTATAAGCAAACCACAAAATCACAATCGAATCATCAGCTTCCCAGGCTTTTCCTTCAATGCGATCGGTGTCAAACCAGAGTTTATTATCTTTATAGATTCCTGGAAATTCATACTCCTCTCGTTTCCCATCAGACCACTTGTAGCGATTGATTTGGTAGTAGGGATGAGGGCCATTTTCTGGAAATTGACAAGTTAAATGAGACTCATACTTGTCGAGGATTTTTCCTGCTGTATCAATTAATGTATAAGTTCCTACCCAGTCTCCTTCATGACGGGCAAGTACGGGCATTCCTTCTCGAATATTTGACATTGCAATTCTCCTTTTATTGTTCTAACATCTGGAAAAGTCGAGTAAAATCGGGAAAAGTTTTCGCTGTACAACCAGGGTCTTTTATTACAATACTTGGAAGCTTTAAGCCAGTGACAGCAAATTCCAGTCTTCACGGAGGTTCGGTGGCTCTTGTTTAGATATCCTCTTTATCTTCGATCGCCCGTCGCTCATATTCTGTAATGATGCTCTGAATGTCATCTGCCGCAATATCGACTTGTTCAGATTTTACATAAACAGTCAGCAAAATAATTCCCGTTGCTGTCTTGACATAGTAAATCAGACGATAGCCACCGCTTTTACCTTTTTGAGTATCGCTATTTCGGACTCTTAACTTGAAGACCGGATAACCAACCCCAGATATTTGATCTCCTGGCAACTCTCCCTGCTCAAGTTGTTCGATGACGGGTTGTATATCATTCCGAATATTGCGATACTTCTTGGCAAGAGTGCGTAGATTTCGGTTGAATGTTGGCGAAACTTCAACTTGAATCAAAGGCCGATCAGTCATTTTCCAGCCCTTCCCAAAGTTGAGCCACCGGGATAGTTTGCCCAGTCATGGCTTCGTGCCAAGCTTGCCGGAAATCTGCTAAGACTTCTGCTTGAGATTGATCATCCAGAACTTCCTCTTCTGAAATTAGAATAATAACTTCTACGCGACTGTTTTTATCTGTTATGAGAGGATGATCTAAGGTTAGTTGTCCTTGCTCATTAATCGTTGCCATGACTTTAAGTGCTTTCATTGCTACTCCAAGATGTTCCTAAACCCGACTTTCACGCTTTCGGCTCCAAAAGTTGAAAGATGGACTCACAGCTAACCAGTTCAGTTGTTTCACCTTCGGCGATCGCTTGCTCCATTGCCACGTCTTCAATAATTTCTGCCAGAAATTCAGAGACTTCTTTTCGATTGTCACGAATTAATTCAATATGGTAGACAAAACTGTGGCAGAAGCGATCGCCTCTGGTAAAACAAATTTGAACAGAATGAGAATGCAATGCCTTCTCTACAAGACGCTTTGCAAACGGCGGCAAGCTACGCCATTGGTTAAGCTAATGAGTTGCATAGTGATGATGGCATTGGTCACTCCCCATTCTCAAACCACCAGGGATCATTACTAGCATTCGTTTTAATCAAAATAGCTTTTTTTCGCATGAAACGTTTCAGTGCTGCTGCACCCATGCGTGACCCTCCCAAACCAGAGAATTTGAAGGCGTTTTTCTCTCCCTCATGCATGATGGCAGTGAGTGCAGCATCGTTGATACTGATGGCACCTGCATCGATTTGCTGGGCAACTTCTAAGGCTTCGGTTTCCAAGGCAAATATAGCAGCACTTAACCCATAAATTGAGTCATTCGCTAAAGATACTGCTTCCTCTACTGTTGAAAAAGGCATCACCGGCATAATTGGGCCAAAAGTCTCTTCGGTCATCACTTTCATGGAATGATTAACCTGGGTGAGAACTGTGGGACGACACCACCAACCCCCACCTAAATCTTCAATTACACCGCCGCAGTGAATTACTGCTCCCTTTTCCACTGCATCTAAGAGATGGTCGCTAATAATGGCTGCTTGTTTTTGGGCAATGATGGGGCCAATTTCTCCACTTTCAACTGTGGGGTAGGCTAACCCAAGGCGATGGGCTTTGGCTACTAGTTGATGGTAAAACTTTTCAAATATGGAGTCTGCAACGTAAATTCGCTCAATCGATAGGCATGACTGTCCGGTGTTGACGACGGAACCCCACAAAATTGCTGAAGTTGCTAATTCTAAATTGGCTGATTCCAAGACGATCGCAGGATCTTTTCCTCCTAATTCCAAAAAAGCTGGAATAAACTGTTTTGCAGCCGCCTGTGCAACTTTTCGCCCTGTGGCGACACTGCCTGTAAAGCACACCAAATCTACATTTTCAATCAAAGTAGATCCGGTTGCGCCTGCTCCTTCAACAAAAGTTAATACCTCGTGCAATTTGGGAACGGCGTTGAGGGCTGTAATTAGTGGTGCTACGAAGCGGGGAGCGATTTCACTAGGTTTGACAATTACAGCACAACCCGCCAATAATGCCGGAATGGTATCAATGGTAGACAGTAACAGTGGAAAATTCCACGGGCTAATTATCCCAACTAGGGGATAAGGAACGGATGTTTGTTGCAAGGCAATAAACGGAATTGCTGTATTTTTTGCAGATTCTTGCAACAATTCCGGTGCTAATCTACACCAGCGATCAATGCTAGAGAGGAAGGAGTCTATTTCTAATATTGAGGTTGATAATCTTCCTGTATCATTTACCAAAGCCTCTGTAAGGCGATCGCGCCCTAACACTATCGCTTCCTTCCACTGCTGTAAAGCTTCAATTCTTCCCTCTAAACCCATTTGCTGCCAACGAACTTGCGCCCTACGCGTGCGCTTACATTGCTGCACCACCAGCCTTGGAGGCGGCGGGATAATTACGTAGTCAAATTTGCCAGTTCGGGGATTACGGACTTCTATTGGTTTTGTCATTTGTCATTGGTCATTTGTCATTGGTCATTAGTCATTTGTCATTGGTCATTTGTTGTTACTTCCTAATCCCCATTCCCTATGCCCTATGCCCCATTCCCAAATTCAAATTCAAATTATCCCCAGTTTGGCTAACCGCTCAATGGTGGCTTGCTGTGTTTGCAAGAAGTGTTTGCGGTCTACTTCTGTTTCCAGCATAGTATTAGCTGGGTAAAAGTGTGATTGACGGTAACTTTCGGCGTATAGTTCAAATCGCTGCCGGGAAAGTAAATTATTTAACCCCGGTCGGCGGCGATCGCGGCGTAATGCTCCTAAATCAATCTCTGCGAATGCTGCCATGCTTTCACCTGCACCTGTTTCTGCTAATACGATTCCGCGATGATCAATGATTTTAGAACCACCATCAGCAGAAGCAATGGGGATGGCAATATTAGCGATACCTGCGGTATTTGCTGAAACGACATAAGCCATATTTTCGACAGCGCGACTGATTTTTGCCGCGTCTTTGGGTGTGAGGTTTTTGTTATATACTTCCGAGGTGGAATGGACAAAAACCTCTGCTCCTCGCATCGCCAGACACCGCGCCACTTCTGGATACAAAATTTCTTCTGATGCCAAAGCTGCCAAATTACCGATCGCAGTTTTGGCAACGGGGAAAACTCCTTCTAAACCATAGCAGTCAAGATATTTATCCCAAACATCATGGGGAGTGGGGGCAAATAAGGAATTCAGCCGCCGATACCGCAAGACGATTGAGCCAGAGGGGTCAAGAATAAAGCAAGTTTGGAAATACAAGCCAGGAAAGTTGGGGTCAACTTCGTAGGCGTTACCAGCTAAAAAGATTTTATGCTTTTGGGCAATTTTTCCAAGGGCTTCATACTCAGCCCCAGCCATTTCTATACAAGCTTTTTCTGCCCATCCTGCTAGAGAATCTCCCATCGGGAAACCAGTGAGGAAATATTCTGGCAGTACAATTAGACGACAATCAAAGCCAATGAAAGCGATACTGGCAGCAATTTGTTGAGCTAGGCGGTTGATGGAGTTTTGCATAAGCGATCGCGCTTCGTGGCGTAGGCGTAGCCCGCCAGAGGCATCGCTTGTTTGGTTGACTGCATGACAGGTAACTTGCAGGGCCAAGGCGCGGTAAGATTCTAAATTAGTAGACATAGAGTACTGAGAGTCATAACTAATGACAAATGACAAATGACTAATGACTAATGACTAATTTGATCGCCACCCCAGAGCGATCGCACAAGTTTATCTGTCAATTGGGCACCAAAAAGTTGAGCGGCAAATTTATTACCTGGATCGCGTTCAGCACTGATCCGGCGCAGCGCCAAATCACGAGCAGCCAAAGCGGTGCGTGCATCTTCTGGCACAGGTTCAGCAGCATCTACCCAAGTTAACCAGCGATCGAGTGTTTCGTGTGCAAGTGTGCGAGTTAATTCGATGGTTTCAAAAGTAGGTGCACCTGTGTAGCACAAGCTAACAGGCGATTGAAACAGGCGAATATACGTACTTTTGCTAGTAAATAACTTGAGTCGCGAATCTTCCTGTAGCTTTAAGAATGTTTGATTAACTGGCTCATAATAGCGATCGAGATATGCCAAATCGGTTAAAAGCTCAGTTCGGGGAATGTAATCTATATAAAAGAAAATATTCGGAAGTGTGCCAAACTCAAAGGCCAAATGAGGAACCTGAATATCCGACTTCAACCAAGTGGTGAGACGCATGGTGCTGAAGTTTGATTTTTCCGGGTTTCCCAACCACGAATGCACTAGCCAGTCAATTTCTTCCCCAGAAAAAGCAGTCAGCGAACCTTTCATATTGCCATCGAGACTGCTGTATTGATGTAAATCTTCCACAGAAGGGTCTGGATGTAACTGAAAACGAGCCTCTAGTTTTTGGCGCAGTTCCTTTGTAATCTCCCACAACTGCTCAAATACAGCTTTCTTATCTAAATTAGTTGGTTGCTGAGTCATAGTTTGAGTTTGCAGCTTTTCTATAAACTTAATATTTAGTTTGACACTTTCTGGTATCTAGCTCATTGCTCAATATGGGCAACATATTCACCGAATTCAGGACTGTGTTAAACAGCCCATCAACTAAACCATGATAAAGCTATTGCAGCAAGCAACATCCTTTTTTTATAGCAGAGTTGCAGCAATCTGTATCAGTCGATGGTTCTTCACTTAAATGCCTTTGCCCTTACTCTAAACCTCAGTGATAATACTGTAACTTTATGTAAAATTATTTTAATATACTTAATTATAAAAATAAAAATAATTTTGTTGGTAAATATAGACAAATTAGAAGAAAAACAAATACTAATAAATTAGTTGTTTGATTGTAAGTATATATGGCTTTTGATTTAGATGAAGCTTTTCAAATAGATATAGCTCAAATGAATTTGAAACAAGCACATTCATTAGTATTTAGGTTATATGATGAGCCGAAAATTCCTTTTATAATTTGGTTACTAGAGAACCCTAAGAGCCTATTGGCGTTACCTGGAAAAATTAGTCTGCGCCATCATGATTATATCCACATACTTTTAGGTAGAGGAATTTCTCCTCAAGATGAAGCTTTTGTAATAGGATTTACAATGGGTAATGACTTAAAGACCAATCAACTACATTTATTCATATATCAATTTTTTGCCAAATTTATATATCCAGTTCCTTATAATTTTTCAAAAATAGAATTGATGAATTTTAACTTAGGATTTATCTATGGCAGAAAGATTAAAACTAAACAAATAAATGAGATTAATTTTGAAATGTATCAACATGAAAACATTGGATTCTTAAGAGACTTTTTCGGTATTAATACTGATGAAATCAAATTTATGTGAGAGTATTAAATGGGGTTAGTATCAATTAAAATGTATCTAAAAAAATAGTATCAGAATGCGCCTACCTTATAAACTGAGATTTGTTTCCTCTCAACTTGTAACTATAACAGTACTACTGACATTGCTCTTATTTATCCCTCAAATTTGGCTTAATTGGCAAGTATATCATAGCTTTAATAGTACTATTAAATATGAATTTAGGCTACAAACACTGAGTGATGAAATTACTTATCTTGATGAAGTCTTAACGATGTCAGCCCGGATGAATGCTGCTACAGGTAACTTTATTTGGGAACAACGGTATCGCCAATTTGAACCGAAGCTAGATATTGCTATTAAAGAATCTATTAAAATTGCTCCTAAAGCATATAAAAATGAGGATGCCAAAAAAATTGATGCTGCTAATCAACGCTTGGTTACAATGGAATATCAATCTTTTGATTTAGTTAATAAAAATCAAAAAGAAGCAGCTAAATTACTACTTTTTAGCAGTGAATATGAAAACAATAAACGCATTTATGCTAATGGAGTCGCTCAAAGAAAGCGTAACATTTCACTTCAGTTACAGCAGAAAATTGAGGAATATTATCAAAGAATTTTTTGGGCAATTTTAGAATCTATTATAAGTTTAGCAATGCTGATTCCGGCATGGCTTTTAGTGTTGCATTTATTGCAGCAATACTTAAAAGATAAAAAAATTGCTCAAGCTGCCTTAGAAGAAACGAATTCTAGATTGGAAATACAAGTTGCAGAGAGAACAGCAAAGTTAAAATACAAAAATTTTCAACTAAAACAGACACTGCGAGAATTGCAACAGACTCAAGTACAACTTGTTCAAACTGAAAAAATGTCTTCATTAGGTCAGTTAGTTGCTGGTGTTGCTCATGAAATCAATAATCCAGTTAATTTCATTTATGGGAACCTACTCCATGTTAGAGAATATAGTCAGCAATTATTAGCTTTAATTAACCTGTATCAGCAACAATATTCTATTTACAACTCAGAAATAACTATTTTAATTGATGAGATAGATTTAGAGTTTATTATTGATGATATGCCGAAAATATTATCATCAATGGCAATTGGTGCTGAACGTATTCGCGAAATTGTACTAACTTTGCGGAACTTCTCGCGTCTTGATGAAGCAGAAATGAAACCTGTTGATATTCACGAAGGAATTAATAGCACGCTATTAATTTTACAGCATCGTCTCAAAGAAAATCATAAACAGCAGGAAATTGCAATTATCAAAAATTATAGTAATTTGCCTCTTGTTGAATGTCATGCAGGAGGATTAAATCAGGTATTTATGAATATCTTAAGTAACGCTATTGATGCTTTACATCAACGGGAGATAGATTGTTTAAAAGGAGAGATTGAAAAACAGCTTAGTTCTATTATTATCCATACGCAAGTTAAAAATGAAGAGTGGATAATTATCAGTATTAAAGATAATGGCTCAGGAATGTCTGAGGAAGTTCAAGCTAGATTATTTGACCCTTTCTTTACTACTAAAGCTGTAGGAAGAGGTACTGGTTTAGGATTATCTATTAGTTATCAGATTATAGTGGATAAACATAAAGGAAAAATTAACTGTATTTCTTCACCAGGAAAGGGTACAGAGTTTTTAATTGAGATTCCTATTAAGCAGACACGCTAAAAAAATGCATTAGCAAAGCTAACAGAAGTTAGGTTCATTTTTTGGGTAACTATCGTTAAGTTAACTTTGGTAATCTATGCTATTTTCTTAAGCTCGACTTTATCCAAAATTAGGAACTCGGTTTTTTTATCCAGCAAAAACCCTGGCTTTTTGGCAAATACTTTTTCCACATCACAGATTATCGATGAAATTGAAAAAGTAAACCTACCCCAATACTGCTCGGTTAAGCCCAAAAAAGCACTCCGAGGTAGGTTGGGTTGAGGAACGAAACCCAACATTTTCAGGGCTTTGTTGGGTTTTACGACCTTCAACCCAACCTACAAATCTTCTTAACCAAGCAGTATTGAAACCTACCCTCCCACAAAGGTTTCAGCTTCAGCATTCACGTTGCGACAAAAATGGATAAAGTCAAGCTAAGACTTAATAATAGAAAATCCTCGACGCGTGGGTTTGATATTTGCTAACTCCACTTGAAAACTTATTTTGTCGCTCATTTCCCCACTTCTCGCTTCCAAAGTCCAGTTACCAGGACGCAAATTCCAAAATAAAGAGTTAGTTGAGTTTGTATCTAGTTTTTCACCATTCAACCACCACTCCACAGATGCAGATTTATTTCCGACTAGTTTAAATTCTAGTTTTTGCTTCGCTTCTTCGCCGGGATACAGTAAGAATAAATCGCCATGATGCGGAGATAAAATTCTCAAATTGGTAGAAGTAAAATTTGACTGCTGTTGTTTTGCTAACCATTCATCATACTCTGGTGGCAAATTGAATTGATTGTCACGTTCGTAATTACTTTTATCTTCAGGATAGAAATATTCCTGTGCTACTGAGGTACAATCTGGGGTGGGTCGTAACCCAGAAATTGCACAAACAGGTAATTGCACTAAACCTTCTGGAGATGGAAAACCTGCTGGTTCTTGATGTTCGTGCAGATGTAACATAATGCGATTCCATAAAGGCGCTGCGCCCGTCACACCTGAAACCTGTCGCATCGGTTCGCCATTGAAATTGCCTACCCAAGTAGCGACGGTGTAATCTGTAGTGAAGCCAACTGTCCAAGTATCACGAAAATTGGAAGAAGTGCCAGTTTTAACAGCAACAGGAAAAGGTAAATTTAACACTGAGTCTACACCAAAGGCTGTTGCACGAGCATGGCTGTCACTGAGTATGTTGGTGATTAATTGCCATATTGTCATCGAATGTGGGATTTTAGATTTGGGATAGCGTAGCGTTAGCGAGTCTGCAAGCGTCTTTTGGATTGGAGAATTGGAAAATGTGCTTATTAAAGGAATGGCGTCTCCAAGTCGTGCCATAGTAACGTAAGCTCTGGCTAATTCCCAAAGACTAACTTCGCCACTACCTAGAGTCAAACCCAAACCATAATGTTCTGGAGTTTGATTGAGGTGTTCAAACCCCAGTTGATGCAGACGTTCTAAGAAAGTTTCCACACCTACTTTTTCTAACACTCTCACTGCGGGGACATTTAGGGAATTTGCTAAAGCGATTCGCACTCGCACTGGGCCAAGAAATCTTTCGGTGTAATCTGTGGGGCTGTAAAGTTTCGCGCCGGGAATTGCATAATGGGCGGGTACATCTGCCAAAATCGTATTTGGGCGAATTAAACCTTTTTCTAAAGCTAATTCATAAACAAAAGGCTTGAGGGTAGAACCTGGTTGGCGTAGTGCTTGCACTCCATCGTTACGTCCTAGTTTGGCTTCATTAAAGTAATCAGGTGAACCGACATAAGCCAAAATTTCACCAGTGTGGTTATCAATCACTAACGCAGCAGCATCATGGACATTGTTAGCGGCTAGGGAAGAAATTACCTGCTGTATCTGTGCTTCTACAAACTGCTGCAAAGGGCGATTTATAGTCGTGCGGATGGGGGAATTTTGTTCTGTTTGCGTCTTATCAAACTGATTGGCTAACCAAAATAAAAAGTGTGGTGCAGCGATAATTCCCGGTGGGCGAGACTGAAACACAACTTTTTCGGTGGATGTTCTGATTACGTTCGCACCACTGATATACTTTTCCTGTACCATCCGATTGAGGACGTATTTTTGCCGTTGCTTCAGCCGTTCCCAATGCTCATAAGGGTTAAAGTATGTGGGATTATTGGGAATAGCAGCCAACAAACTAGCTTGAGCAAGATTCAATTCACTAGCTGGGATAGAAAAATAAGTCTGTGCGGCTGCTTCCACACCATATATATTTCCTCCCATTGGCAACCGATTGATATATGCAGAGAGAATTTCATCTTTATTCATCCCTGCTGCTAACCGCCAAGATAGCCAAATCTCGCTCAGTTTACCAGAGAAGCTGCGCGGGACAGGATCTAACATCCGCGCCAACTGCATAGTAATAGTGGAAGCGCCGGAAACAATTCGTTTCGCGTGGATGGCTTCTTTGCTGGCGCGGATAATAGCTTTCATATCCAACGCCCCGTGACGGTAGAAGCTGCCATCTTCGGCGGCTAAAATAGCATGGATAAAATGGGGCGAAACCTGATTTAGTGGTACTACTGATGTATGCTCTTGGTCACGGGTGAGCAATGTTCCTAATGGTAAACCATTGCGATCGCTAAATTGCATTGCCAACTGATTTTGGGCAATATCTGCGGCACGAATGGGCACAAAATAAGGTAGTAGGCGTATAATCAGGCAGATTACCAGCACAGCCAGTATAACTTTGCTACTGTGCTTAAGTTTGAGTAGCGATCGTGAAATTAGTTTCATCAGGGAATCCCTGCCCAAGAAAACCTACCTTAATTTTGACGCAGTGATTACATCTATATCAGTAAATATGTCAAATACTTAATACTTTATTTGTGATAACTTAGCAGATGCAAATCAATTTTTGCATAAATTAAATACTTCTTAATAGTTAAGAATTGTAGTTATTTTTTGGAACAATCACACTGAGTTAGTTATCAATATAAATAAACATACTTAAATCCAAACTTTGGGTGTAAATAACTAGTCATATTGCGTTTTTTATTAGTCTTGACATTGCCAAATTAATCAGGTAATGCAAGTTTATTGCCATAATTTATGAATTTTTAATTACTAAAAAATATGATTATCAAAGTTCTATTCCATTTCCCATATAAAATTCTCCGCCTCTTCTTTAGCTTCATTGGCGGTAGCCTGCGGCAAGCCGTACCACTTCGTGGAAGCAAGCTACGCGTAGCGTCTCGTAGAGAAGCGTCTACGTTAAAAAAAATTAGTCATTCTTCGAGCCAGAAGAGAAAAATACAGTTTCTTCTTCTCTTTACATTTATGCTAGGAATGGCAGGGTGTAACTTTTTTGGTATCAACTCAAGCAAAGAACAACTCCCAGCAGTATCCCCACTCACCCCGCCTAAACTACCAGACTGGATTGAACAAATTAGTCCCATTGGAGATGCAAAGCCTCTTAACCAAATCCGCATCCGTTTTAAAGAAGCTTTAATACCAGTTGAAAATCTTGACACTCCAGAACAGCAAAAATTATTACAAAAATTTGTCCTTTCGCCACCTTTACCCGGTCAATTTCGCTTTTTAACACCGCGCATGGTGGGTTTTCAACCTGATAAAGCATTACCAATAGCAACAAGATTTCAGGTTACTCTCAAAGCAGGTTTAGCCGATTTAAAAAATCATAGTCTAGATAAAGATTTGCCTTGGACTTTCAACACCGAATCCATAAACTTAACTAATTTACCTGGCGTCAATCCCATTGAAAAAGCTGATGCTGAACCAATTGACTTACAACCAAAATTACAATTTACTTCCAATGTAGAATTGGATTTAGCTTCTGTACAAGAACATTTACAGCTAACTCCAGAAGGCAAAAATCAGGGTGTGCGGTTCAAAGTCGAATTAAGCAAAGAAGAAAAACCATTAGAAGAGAATGAAGAACCTTTAGAAAAATTTGACCCTTCGGCACGCAATTGGATTTATAACCTCATTCCACAACAAAATCTCGAAAAATCGACCCGTTATCGCCTAGTATTTTCTCCAGGAATACGTCCTGCTTATGGCAATTTACCCACAGAGAAGGAATTTGCCAGTAAATTAGCAACTTATTCGCCTTTAGCATTTGGGCAAATTAACTTTTACGGACAGCCAGATGCAAGTGGAACTTTTGGAAGATTTATGAAAGGCAGTCCGCAGCTAGAATTTAATAACATTTTGTTAGCAGATTCAGCTAAAGAAAATATTACTATTAATCCAGCACCAAAAGCAATTTCGAGAATTCTGCAAGTTAATGATGAAGATAAAGTTGTCGGGATTAATCCTTATGCACTAGAACCTGCCAAGACTTATACAATTACTATCGGCGAAAATCTCAAAGATAAGTTTGGGCAGACTTTGGGTAAACCCGTCACACTTAAATATGACACTGGAGACTTAGCTGGAGATATCTGGGTACCATCCGATTTGAATATTTTCCCAACAAGCAAAGATTTACAGCTAAATATTAGTACGGGAAATCTGCCAGAGTCTAAATATAAAGCCGCTTATCGAGTAGTCCAACCGACAGATTTAGTTTATTTTAATAATAGTAGTGATTTATTACCACAACCTTCTGAATGGCAAAGCTTTAAGGTATCGGGTAAGAAAAATCAATCAGTTGATATTGCTGTTCCTCTCCGGGAAAAAATAAATTCTACTACGGGAATGTTAGCTTATGGAGTGCAAGCCCGCACTAATAAATACCAGGAGAATGGCAAGGAACTGTGGCGAGAACCTACGACTTATGGAATGGTTGAATTGACGAATTTGGGTGTATTTACTCAGTGGTTTCCTGAGTCAGGGTTAATTCGCGTCAATCATCTGATAGATGGTTCACCAGTTAAAAATAGCGTTGTTGAAATTTATCAATCAAAATTACAAGGAAAATCTCGCCCTGAACCAGTACCTTGTGCAACTGGTAAAACTGATGAAAATGGAATTTTTAGAGTTGTTGGTGAAGGATTACAGCAATGTTATTCTGGGAATGAAAGCTCTAGTAAATCACCACAATTATTAGTAATTGCCCGTGAAAATCAAGATTGGGCATTCGCTAGAACTGAAGAATATAGCGGTGTTTATGGCTACGGTATTGATGCGGGTTGGCAATCTGGGAAACCAGAATCACGCGGGGTAATTTTCTCAGATAGACAGTTATATCAACCAGGAGAAAAAGCTTGGTTGACTGGTTTTGCAGACTATTTACAAAATGGTGCGATTCAGCAAGATAAAAATGCTGCTTACCAATTAACTTTGGTAAATCCTGATGGACAAAAGAGCAATTTAGGAACGCAAACTACAAATGAATTTGGTACATTTTCTCTGGAATTGCCAATCAAGACTACTCAACGCTTAGGCTACTATACAATCCAGGCAAAAGGTAAAAATGGACAAGAAATTTCTGGAGAGTTTCGCGTAGCTGAGTTTAAGCCACCTAATTTTAAAGTCGAACTCAACTTAGATAAACAATTTGCATATATTGACGAGAAAGTTAATATTAATGCTACAAGCAATTATTTGTTTGGTGCGCCTGTAGAAGGTGGAGAAGCAAAATATTTTATCACTCGCCAGCAAGCTGATTTTGTTCCTAAAGGTTGGGAAGGATTTACTTTTGGTAGACAATGGTTATGGCCGGAAGAAACTCCTACTATATCTAGTGATGTCTTGCAAACTAATGCCCAGCTAGATGCTAATGGTAAAAGTAGTCAAACTGTAAATGTGGCTAATGATTTACCGTATCCGATGACTTACCAAGTAGATGTGCAAGTTGCAGATGTTTCTAATCTGTCGGTAGCGAATTCCAAAACATTTACAGCTTTACCGAGTAATCGCCTCATCGGGTTAAAAAGTAATTTCATCGCTGATGCTGGTAAGCTTTTCCCCATTGAAGTGATTGTTACTGACCATACAGGAAAACCGATAACAGGTCAACGGGTGCGTTTGGAATTACAACAGATTAAATATAGCAGTGTTACCCAATTGGTAGAAGGTAGCCGAACTCCAAAAAATCAAGTTGAATATAAAACAGTCGGACAAGCAGAAATTACATCTACAAGTAATCCGCAATCGGTAAATTTAACAGCACCGGAATCCGCTTCATATCGGATTAGAGTTAATTTTAGCGATGCCAAAAGCGAATTAAGTTCCACAGATTTACAAATTTGGGCAACTGGAGAAAATCCGGTATTTTGGGGTTCTAAGGAAGATGATGTCTTAGAAGTTAAATTAGATAAAAAAGAGTTTAAACCTGGTGAAACTGCTACTGTATTGATTCAATCTCCCTATCCAGATGCAGAATTATACTTTGCTGTGATTAAAGATAAACCTCTTTATCAACAGATTATCAAAGTTCAGGGAGGCGCACCACAAATTCAGTTTCAAGTTACACCAGAAATGCTGCCAAATGCAGCCATTGAAGCTGTGTTAGTAAGACAAGGTAAACCCATCAACCAAGTGGAAGCTGGAAGTTTAGATAACTTGGTGAAGATTGGTTTTATACCTTTTAAAGTTAACTTAGAAGATAAGTATTTAAAACTGCAAGTCAAGCCACTACAAGCATCATTAGAACCTGGTGCAGAAGAAACAGTACAACTAGAACTAAAGGATAATCAAGGAAACCCCATCAAAGGACAGTTTACAGTCATGGTGGTAAACGAGGCGGTTTTACAACTTTCTGGTTATCGTCCGCCAGATTTGGTAGATACTATTTATGCAGAACAGCCAATTTCTACGCGCTTTAGCGATAATCGACCAGATGTCATATTACAAGCGCAAGATGTAGCTAAACCCAAAGGTTGGGGTTATGGCGGTGGTTTCTCAACTGGTGCAGCAAATACTCGCACTCGCACCGATTTTAAAGCCTTAGCTTACTACAACGGTTCTGTCCTTTCCGATGCAAATGGTAATGCACAGATAACCTTTAAACTCCCGGATGACTTAACTACATGGCGCGTAATGGCTGTGGCCACCGATGGAAATCTGCGTTTCGGGAATGGGGAGGCGACGTTTATCAGCACCAAGCCACTGCTAACTAATGCCATCTTGCCACAATTTGCCCGTCCAGGCGATCGCATTCTCGCTGGTTTATCCGTCACCAACAACACCGGGAATCCAGGAAATCTCTCAATAAATGGCGAACTTAGCGGTACTGTGAGGTTTGCGGATAAAAACCCCACAACTACTGCTTTGCAAACCAAAGCTGAATCTGCAACTCATGCTTATCGCTTTCCAATGGTGGCGGATAGCGTCGGGGTTGGGAAGGTTCGCTTTACCACTCAGCTAAATGGTATAGCCGCAGATGCTTTTGAACTACCTTTAGAAATTAAGCCAGTTGAAATTACAGAACAAGTGGTTGAAACTGGTGTCACCGAAAAACAGGTGAAAATTCCTCTGAATGTTGATAAAAATACCTTCCCTGATGCGGGAGGTTTAGATATTCAGTTGGCGAGTACTTTAATACCGGAGATTCAAGCACCAGCAAAGCAGGTTTTAAAAGATAATGATTTGCCGTTTACCGAACCGGCTGCAAGTCAATTAATGATTGCGGCTAATTTGCAAACTATCGCCCAAAAATATGGCCAAACTTTTGCAGAATTTAATCCTAGCCAACAAGCTAATTTAGCAATCGAACAATTACAAAAACTCCAAATAGCCGATGGTGGTTTTGCTGCTTTCCCTGGACAGGAAAAAGCTGACCCTTGGGTTTCTGCTTATGCGGGTGAATCTTTAGCTAAAGCTAGTCAGATATTCCCTAATTTAGTCGATTCTGGAATGCTGTCTCGCCTCAAAACTTATCTGCAAAAAGTTCTGGCAAATCCTGGAGAATACGATTTTTGCAAACAACTACTCTGTAAAAGACAACTGCAAATTAATGCTTTAATCGCCCTATCAGATTTAGGAGATAAACGCAATACTTTTCTCGCAGATATTTATGAACAGCGCAATAATTTTGATTTAGTAACTCAAATTAAACTAGCGCGATATTTATCTCAATTCCCAGAATGGCAAGATGAATCTCAACAATTAGTCAACAAGCTACAACAGAATATCTCTGAAACTGGCCGCACAGCAGTTGTGAGTTTACCCAGCAGTTGGGGATGGATGAGTTCATCTACCACGACGCAAGCGCAAGCTTTACGCTTATTTCTTGCCAAGAAAAGTAAACCCGAAGTTATAGATAAGTTATTCCAAAGCCTTCTCGCACTGCGACAGGATGGCACATGGCAAACTAACTATAATAATGCCCAAGCTTTAACAGCTTTGGTAGAATATAGCCAACTGCAACCCACACCGCCAAATTTTGTTGCCACTGTGCAATTAGCTAGTAATAAGTTAGGAGAAAATCGCTTTGAAGGTTACAAAAATCCTAGCTTACAACTAATTGTGCCGATGAATCTATTACCTCGTGGCCGTAATGATTTAACACTGCAAAAATCAGGTAACGGCACTTTACACTATCTGGTTGCTTATAATTATCGCTTGCAGGGAAATCAACCAGGCAGATTTAACGGGTTACGCATAACACGGGAGATTAGTCAAGTAAATGAAGAAAAAGTTTTACAAAAAACAGGCATTTACGCTTTCGATAAACCCTTGACTTTAGCTTCTGGACAGGTGTTTGATATTGGCTTAGAAATCATCGCCGATCGCCCCGTGGATCATATAGTAATTAAAGATCCGCTACCAGCAGGTTTTGAGGCGGTGGATGCAAGTTTTCAAACTACCACAGCAGCATTACAAGCAAAAGCCGATAGCTGGGAACTTGGGTTTAAGAATGTGTACCGCGATCGCATTATCGCCTACGCCGACCATCTGGAACCAGGAGTTTATAGTCTCCACTACTTAGTACGTTCTGTTACTCCTGGTACATTTTCTTGGCCTGGTGCAGAAGTTCACCTGCAATATACACCAGAAGAATTTGGGCGTACAGCCGAGTCTACACTGATATTAGAGGAGCATTCCTGATGATTTATAGCTTAGTTATCTTCAAGAATATAGGAATTGCGTATCTTTTCAATATCTGCGATCGCTAATAATAATGTCTCCTCAATCTGCTGCCGCACTTTTGGAGTTACATAAGCCGCAATATTGAGACAATCTACCAGTAATTTATTTACATAGTAATATTGTTGAAGCAATTCTCTTTGCTGTTCATTGAACTGCCAGTCATAACCAATATTGCGATACTTAATCAGTATATCTCTTAATTGTTCACCCCAGAGTTTGCCCTTAGCTTTCCACCATTCCCTAAATTTCTCTGGGTTGCTGTCTATAGATGGTAGTTGTTTTTTAAGTTTTTGCAGTACTTGCTTCAATTTAGGATCAACAACCAAATCAACAGCTTCATCAAAAGCAATAGCAAAAGCATGAGCATGATCAAGGGCATCGTTGAGATTATGCTCAAAGGCAAAATCAAGTTCGTTAACACAAGCAACAGTACTTAACAGAAACTCATCAAGAGCAAGGTCATGGTCAAAAGCTATATTACCAACAAGAGCATATTCAAGATCATAACCAGAAGTATACACAAAGGCGTGATGCCTATGGCAAGAGCTTCGCTCAACGCAAACGAAGTAAAATGCACGAACTGCTGCTGCTTTATAGTGGGTAGAGACTGAACTAGATTTTTGATGCAGCCAGGTTAGAAAATGCTGTAATCTCTCGTCGCCAGCCATTAGCAAATCAATTCTTTGCTTCATTATCTGTAGCATTTCATCAGAATTCGACAACATACTAACAGTTAGTATAAATATTTCGTGCCAGCGCTTTTCAGTTATATGAATAACCAGATTTTCCCAAGCTTGGGCTTGGGAAAAATCAACGATTTTTCTAGCTGTGAAATACTTTTGAAGCGTCAAATGAGAAAAGGAGTAAATTTCTTGCGCTCTTTCCACTAATAAACCATCTTGTACCTCCATTGCTTTTAAAACTGCTTCCTGATCTAGCTGCAATTGACTTACTTCTAAATCAATCTCTTCTAATGTATTAAGATATTCAGCAATAATTTCCAGAGTTTTTCCTTTTTCAAAAAAGTAATTTTCGTGCTCAAAAGTTATAGCTGCAAGTTGGCAAATTAGCTTTTTTTTACTTAAAATAGTCAAATTACAACCACTGCGATCGCGTTTAATCCCTCTAATTTCATCCCATCTGAAAAGCAAAATATTCAGTGCTTGCTCATATAATTTAGCTTGGTTTAAGGGAAATCCATCTTTTACTTGGAACACTAGGCAAATCCAGTGCAACAGTATTGGAGTGATTGCTAATTCTCGGATATGCTGATTTTCTGGCAGATGCAGCTGATTAATAAATAAATTTCCGATGGCTTCCCCATCTTCCTTGGACTTAAGAGCAACTGCAACAAACCAATTTTTAGCAAAAACTTTCACTTGCTCTTGGTCAAAGTCTGCCACCTCAACTTCAGTAAATCCGTGAAATCTATATTTATGGGCAGCAATCCGACAGCTAAAAACAAACTTATTTTTGTAAAAGTTCTGGGCAAATCTCCGAATTTCTATTGTGACTTTATCAGACTTTTCTGCTGCTACTTCATCTAATCCATCTAGCAAAATCAGCAGTTTTCCTTCATTCAGTAGAGTTTTAGTTGATTCTTTTTCAACACCGCAACTGAGAAAATCTTGGCTAATGTAGTTCAATAGATTGAGTTGGCTGTCACTTTTAGCGTCTTCAGCAAATTCTTTCATTTTAATAAAAGTTGCGATGCGGTTTGGCTGAAACTCACCTTTATTACACTCAATAGCGAGATATTGTAAAAATGTGGTTTTACCTGACCCTGGTTTACCCAACACCATTAGTTTTGAGTGCCGCAATACCGCTTCTAAACCCGGTAATCTTCTCTGACCCTTATATCCTCCAAGTTGATTAAAGTTCAATTCAGATTTGAAGTCTTTCAACAAGTCAGAAATTTCTTGCCATTGCAGGCTAGTTATCTTCTCTAAGACATTAACATTGGTGTAAATGTCCATCAATTGGACTGTATGGGCAATGTCCAACATTTGCAGGGTGTTGCACTGGTCTTGAATTTTGTCTTGGCGCTTTTGGCGTACCTCCCGCACCAGTGTATCTAAGTCAGCGCCTTTGAGTTGCGCTTTAGTAGTTACCTCAAATGCCACATCTTCAGTTAAGCCAGCAACCTTTTGCCAAGATAACCCTAGCTGTTGGCAAATTTGTACAAAACAAGAGCGAGAAACCGACTCACCCGCAAAAAATTTGGAAACTGGTTGACGTGTAATTCCTAAAGCTGTTGCTAATTTATGCTGACTCCAAGTTTTGTCTGTTAAAGCTGTTTTTGCTGCTCTTATACCTTCTGGCGATGCTCTCAGTCCTTGGCTTGTCATAGTCTCAGGCTGAAACTTGTAGTATAGTATATGCTTAAGAGGGCAGCTGCATGTAAATGCACCAGGGTAGATTTTCGTAGACCTTATTCAAGAAGACATACCCGTTGGCTAGGGCACAGTTGGGGTTAAATAAGAGTTTAGAATCTATATTGACTTATGGCTTCGTTTGTGAACCTTTGTAGATATCTAATTAATCAGGGAGTACCTTGGTTGCTCTTTTAAAGTTTTAGCAATTGCTGTGGCGTTTGGTGTTTCCAAGACTATTTGCGATTATAAAAATTGTCTGCAATTACACTTGTTTTAAGTATAAAAGTGAAAAAATATACAATACAAATTCAAAATTATACAAAAATCATACAATACTTATACATTTTATCAGCATTACGATGGCTGAAGTTTTCATAAACTTCATGGAAAATTAATTGTATACAAGTACTACAGTAGCGATCGTATTCAGCAGAGACGCGCGTGAATATACTCTCAACAGAAACACGTAAAGCAAAACTGGCGCAGCAGCGAATCTCCAAATCTACAATAGACAGCACTATGGTTATGGTTCCCGCCACTACTCCCAAAATTCTGATCGTCGATGACGACTTCGGTGTCCGAAATCTCGTCTATCGTTTTTTAAGTCGGAAATATCAAATAGAGTCCGCCGCAGATGGTAAGACTGCTTTATCATTATTTGAGCAATTCAACCCAGCTTTAGTAATTCTGGATTGGAATTTGCCAGATGCTACTGGTTATAGCCTCTGCCAAGAAATGCAGAGTCGGACTAATGTTTTAGTACTAATACTTACTAGTAGGACTGACGAGGCTGATAAAATTAAAATCTTAAGCGCCGGTGCTGATGATTTCATGACTAAACCATTTAGTCTTGCAGAAGTTGAAGTTAGAGTAGAAGCTCTTTTGAGGCGGATACGCTACATCAACCCCTCCCCAACACAACGAATTGTTTTTAAGCAACTAGCAATTAACCCAGAGGGGCGAGAGGTAACACTTAACGATAAACCTCTAGCCTTAACGGCGCTGGAATTTAATATCTTACATTTTTTGGCAAGTCATCCTAATCAGGCCTGGAGTCGCCCACAGCTAATCCAAAAAATCTGGGGTTGCGACTACGTAGGAGATGGACGGGTAGTTGATGTGCATATTGGTCAGTTGCGTAAGAAAATGGAAGTCGATACCAGCGTACCGGAGTTTATTAAAACTGTGCGGGGCTATGGTTACAAGTTTGAAGCGCCCGATGAGAATACTAATTCCTGAGTTTACTGATTTCAGGAGTACTTCATCAGAAAGAATGACTCAAATGAGTCTTATTGTTTACTTAAATGCTTTTACTGAGGCTTGACCGTATAAATGGCGTTAACTTGGGACGTTGATACAAACTGATTTGGTAATTTCGTGTCTGTTCAAGCCTCAGACAGTAACTTTAGTACTTTTAATATATCGTCTCAAGATCGGTTCCAATATGCCAATTATTGACGCAATTCTGAAATTTGAATAATTTTTAATCACGCGGTAGGGGCAATAGCCTGGGCAAGCCTTTTTCTTCTCTACGTTCCCTGCGGGACGCTTACGCGCAGCGTGTCGCAGACAGATGTTTTGCGAATGCGTCTACATGAATTGCCCCTGTCTAAAAATCTATTTCAATTCAATAGACATCTTGCAAAAGTAACTTTTGCAAGATGTTGGGTAAAGGTTAAAGGTAAAGGGAAAATTCCATCCCTTTCCCCTTTACCCCAATACGCTTGGGTTAAGCGCTACTTGTACAAAATCGTAGGTTTTTGAGACGCGATAAATCGCCGTCTCTACAAGTGTTTTGGTTTTGTCTGAACTGTATTCAATACTGCGTAGGTTTTGAAGATTTGTAGGTTGGGTTGAAGGTCGTAAAACCCAACAAAGCCCTGAAAATGTTGGGTTTCGTTCCTCAACCCAACCTACCTCGGAGTGCTTTTTTGGGCTTAACCGAGCAGTATTGGAACTGTATTGCCCTTTACGCAACTTCTGCAAGAAGTCTAATAATGCCAAAATTTTAGGGGTGGTTATGAAACCACCCCTTTATTCCCCTAATATTTAGAATTTACTTACAGACCCCTTAATGGGAAGTTAATTTACTCAGAAATGTTAATCGAACTTTCAACTTGAGAAGTAGCTAATGTTGGTGCAGAGAAAATACGCGAGTACAAACTAGATGGTTGCTGATGGGCAACAACTGATAGAACTTGACGAGCATGAGCGGCTAATTCTACTGCCTTCACATCATAAGTCTGCGTTGCTAACTTGGGATAAAATCCGATTCCGATGATTGGTAGCAGTAAACAAGCGGTAATAAATATTTCGCGGGGTTTGACATCAGATATTACAGCATCTAAGTGTAACTCTTTATTTTGCTCACCGTAGAACACTTGACGCAGCATCGACAGTAAATAAATCGGTGTCAAAATCACGCCAACTGCTGACAGCAGCACGACAACAACTTTGAAGCTGGAACTGTAAACATCACTGGTGGCAATACCCAGAAACACCATCAACTCACCCACAAAACCACTCATTCCTGGTAAAGCGAGAGAAGCCATTGAACCAATGGTAAACAAAGCAAAGGTTTTGGGCATTACCTTGGCCATACCACCCATTTTATCCATCATCAAGGTGTGGGTGCGATCGTAAGTCACTCCAGACAGGAAGAACAAGCTAGCAGCAATCAAGCCGTGGGAAACCATTTGTAGCACTGCACCGCTAATACCCAATTCTGTGTAGGAGGCAATCCCAATCAGCACAAACCCCATGTGGGCAATTGAAGAGTAAGCCAAGCGGCGTTTAAGATTGGTTTGGGCAAAGGCACAGCAAGCACCGTAGACAATATTTACTACACCCAAAATTGCTAACACTGGTGCAAAAGCCACATGGGCATTGGGCAGCATTTCCACATTGAAGCGGATGAGGGCATAACCACCCATTTTTAACAACACACCAGCCAAAATCATTGAACCGGGTGCTGATGCTTCACCGTGGGCATCTGGTAGCCAAGTGTGTAAAGGGAAAATCGGTAACTTCACACCGAAGGCAATCAAGAAACCGGCATAAACCAACAATTCCAGGGTTTTGGGGTATTCTTTCATTCCCAGAGTCGCCATGTCGAAGGTGACGTTATCTCCAGAGAATGCCATTGCAAAACCGGCAATCAAGATAAATATTGATGCGGCTGCGGTGTAAAGAATGAACTTGGTAGCTGCATAACGGCGGTTTTGTCCTCCCCAAATGGAAATCAGCAGGTAAACCGGCACTAACTCGATTTCCCACATTAGGAAGAACAATAGCAAATCCTGGGCGATGAATACACCAAGTTGGGCGCTATACATCGCTAGCATCAAACCATAAAATAATCGCGGCTTGGTGGTAACTTTCCAAGCCGCGAATATTGCGAGAGTATTTATTAAGCCTGTTAGAAGCAGTAAGGGCATCGATAAACCATCAACCCCCACAGCCCAATGCAAACCTAACTGCGGTATCCAAGGATAGTTTTCTACAAGTTGGAGTGTTGAACTATGAAAGTCGTACTTATACCAAAAAGCATAAATCATCAGTGCAAAGTCGGCGATCGCAACTCCCAGACCATACCACCGGACAGTTCTACCTTCTTTGTCTGGGATTAAGGGGATGGCTAAGGCAGCCACCAAGGGTAAGAGGATTATGGCTGTTAGCCAGGGAAATTCAATAGCATTCATCACTTCTGACAATCAATTTGCCTTTTCGCTTTTGGTTACATTATATTAAGAAACTTTTACTTTTGTAACCATTGTTGAACTCTAAAAGATTAAATTTTTGGTGTTGACAGGAATATATACTCATCCAATGTCAATTTTCTGGGACAGATAAGAATAAATACTTATCGGATTTTGACGATTCCATTCTAAATGTAAACTTTTGCAACGTCAACTAAAGCCACCGTTACAATGTCGTTACATTTTCTGTTTAAGCCTAAATATATAGATATAGACCAATACGGTTCAGTTAAGGGCGGCTGGCAAAAATTTTGGGTTTTCGAGACGCGATAAATCGCCGTCTCTACAAGTGTTTTGGTCTTATCTGAACTGTATTGAGATATAGATACTTTCTAGTTTGAAACACTGCGATCGCATCCTATAATATTCAAACTAAATAACGACTTTTAGATCCTTTACCCTACTTGAAAACTAAAGCTAAGACTTGCCCAATTATTCACATCCAAGATATATGAGTCGGCTGCTGTGCCGTTCATCTCGGTTTTCAGGGTGCTAGCGTTATGCAAGTCTTGTAGTAAGGCTTGTGCAACGTCTAAGGAATTTAACAATGGGCTAATCGGCTGTTGTTCGGCTGTGGAATACTTAGCAGTGTTCAAAGCGGCTAGAGTTCCGCTAAATGAGGCAGTACTAAAAATCAGTTGCTGTTCGCACTCAGAAGCTGGCCCTGAAATTACCCATTGGGAAGCAGTAGTAGTTTGGGGTAAGGTGAGGGTTTCACCTGGGGCGATGACCACTTCTTTCAGGATGGTCTGGGCGTCCGTAGTGTTTGGTTCTTGGGGGGTTTCCCAAGAGTAGAAGCCAACTGCTGTATGATTATTGTTTAATCCCAGCAAGATTAAATATACTGGGCGATCGCTCTGGTTTTCCACTCGATATTGCATTCGACTACCAATAGGCACAATGGGAGTGGAGAGAGACGCGATTAATCGCGTCTGTACTGATTTTTTAATCGAAGGTTCAGTTTTGAAAGTTCGTACTGTTTCACGCTGGATGATGACGTGAGGCGATATATTACTAACTATCTCTAAGGTTGCCTTGAGAGCCAAGCGGGAAGAACCTTGATTTTCTGTAAGTCGCCATAACTTTGCTGCTAGCAAGGTTGATAATTTTGGCGCTAATTTTTGCACTGTTAATTTTACTGCTTCTCCTACTTCCCCAGTGGTATTGGGAATTAGCTCGCCACCAAGAGAAAATAGACCATAACGACTAGGAATTTCCTGTAGCTTACCAAATACATAATCAGCAGGTTTTTCTCCTGCTACTACGATGGACATACGAGGAAATGCAGCAAAGGCACTTGTAGCGTCTACCCGCTCAATTCTTTCTAATCCAGTATCCAAAGCTATTGTTAAATTAATATTTCGGGGTAAAACCCGGACTGCTTCTTGGACGAGTTGCCCGACTTGTAGGGAATTTGCACCTTCAATTTTGGAAATTTGCGCTTTTGCTGTTAACCCAGTCCGCGATCGCAATACCAATTGCTCTCTTGTTGCTAAGGTGAATCGAGAATTCACTCCGTAGTATAGCAGGACTTGTGGAGGTAATCCTGCTAACCACAGATGCACGGTTTTACCATCTTCTTCAATAGCTGTTACTACGCCTTCTGCACCAATTACACCGTCTGGTAATAGAGAGGCTATTTTTAGATTTTTCTTATTAATTAATAACGCTGGTTGCTGTTTACTACCCAATTTGGATAGAGAATTTTCCACATGAGAAAAGGCAACTTGAATTGTGGTGGATGGGGTGAATTCCCATAGATACTGCGTCAAGGCGTAGGTAAATAACCCAGCACTAAAACCAGAAAAGAGTTCTTCTCTCGCCGGCTGCTTTGGATTTGAGGTAGCTGTTAAGACAATCGGAGTGCTGGATAACTTCTGAGTTTTGAGTTGTTGGAGAAAGTCGAGTTCCTCTGCTGCTAGCTTTGCTACCGCCTCCTGAAGGGTGCGAATTTTTAATCCTAAGACTGTGCTAGGAGCATAATAACTAGTATCCAATACTGCTGTTACTCGGTCTGTAGGGAGCGATCGCAATAATAGCAGTAGAGTTTCTTCTAATATATAGTTGACTATTTTTTCATCTTGTGATTTTTGACTCAAATTAGCTGGCACCAGAGCATTTTGCATTGTATCTGGCGATGTTTCCAATTTTACACGGCTTCCATAACCACTAAAGTGAAAGACGACCACATCACCAGGTTTAGCTTGCTTGCCCAGGTGATCCAAAAAAGCCGCCTCAATGAATTCCCTGCTAGCTTGTTCCTCAGTTAAGGTTAGGATATCTGACCCTTGGAAACCAAAGCGGTGAATCAAAAGTTCTCTTTGAAGTTCCACATCCGTCAGACAACCACTGAGGGCTGGAATTTGCGGGTATTGGTTAATACCTATTAACAATGCCAACTTGCGCGGACTGGGTTGTGCCAAAGCCTGATAATAGCGATTTCCCAAAGTCAACCACTCAGCTTCAGTTACCCCCAATACCGCGAGTATTGAGCCAATTCTATGCAAAAACGTGCGCCGTTTCATAATTAGCTATCAGCCCTCAGCTATCAGTTAGCAGCTTACAGGGCTGAACTCTGTAGTGTAAAGTTACAGATGGTGTTTGCTTGTTAAGCAAAGCGTGGGGAGTGCTGAGTCGAGGAGAAATCAATTCAAAATTCAAAAACTTCTGCCTTCTCCCAAGGGGAGACGCTAAAAGCGATCTGCCTCCTCTTTCCCAACCTGCTAGACAGGTACTTGTATCCGCATTGCCCGCGCTAATTCTGCCGCCACTTCAGGACGGGAAAATTCTGGTGGAGGTAACTCACCGCGCCGCAGCATTTCTCGGACTTTTGTCCCCGATAGGTGAATACGTTCTTCTGGCTTGCTGGGACTGGTTTTAGATGTTGCCATCTGCTTAGTGCGCGTGCAGTAGAAAGCGTGTTCAAATTTCATCGGCACAATGCCCAATTCGCCTGGTGCAAATTCATCAAAGATATACTGTGCATCGTAAGTGCCATAATAGTCACCAACGCCAGCATGATCTCGTCCAACGATAAAGTGAGTACAGCCATAGTTTTTGCGGACTAAAGCATGGAATATTGCCTCACGAGGGCCAGCATAGCGCATTGCGGCTGGATTTATTGCTAAAGTTACTCTGTCTAAGGGGTAGTAATGTTCCAGCAAAATTTCATAGCAGCGCATCCGCACGTCAGCAGCAATATCATCTTCTTTTGTTGCCCCGACTAATGGGTGCAAAAATAGACCATCAACAGTTTCTAAAGCGCACTTTTGAATATATTCATGGGCGCGGTGGATGGGGTTGCGAGTTTGAAAGCCAACGATGGTTTTCCAACCCTTGTCTTTAAATAGTTGCCGTGAGGCAGCTGGATCAATTTGATAAGTGGGAAACTGGGGATGAGGTTCGCGCTGTAACAGCCAAATATCGCCCGCAAGATTTACATTACCTTGGTTATAGAGTACCTGTACGCCTGGATGTTTGACATCATCAGTGCGGTAGACGTTTCTTGCTTCGTGGGTTTTGTCGTAGTGATATTTTTGGGTGAGTTGCAAAACCCCTATAAATTCACCTCTGGAGTTATCCAGACGGATTAAGCCGCCTTCTTGCAAGGGGGAAGCTACTTCTTCGCTGACCGATAGTGTAATCGGGATTGACCACACAAGACCATTAGCTAGTCGCATTTCTTTAACAGTGCGATCGTAGTCTTCCTGGTTCATAAAACCCGTCAGAGGACTAAAAGCACCGATCGCAATCATTTCTACATCAGAAACGGCGCGATCGTCTAGTTCCACTCGTGGCAAAAAGTCAGCTTTTGAGAGAAACTCTGCCCTTTGTTCTGGTGTGGCGATACGGTTAACCAACTGTCCACCGTGGGGGGCTATGGCATCTGGATTGTGACTCAACGTAATCCCCTCTTTGCTTTTACTGTTATTGTTTCAGATTATGTACTAACTTATCAAATGCTGGTACGTAGAAATAAAGAGTTTAGGGAATGGAAGAAAATTTTGCAACTAGCCTCTAAGCGATCTGATTAGGTTACGCTAAAGCTAATTCAGCCTCAAGTTTCAGAATAGTTCCTTGATTTGGAATTGCTTATGACTGCTGTATCCCCCGTTGTTAAACCTGTTAGCCAAATGCGGCTAGAACCTGGTAGTACAGTGTCTATTCAAGATGTAAGCTGGGAAGAATTTGAGTCTATATTGCAAGAACTGGGCGAAAAGCGATCGCTACGAGTTGCTTACAGCAAGTCTACGTTAGAAATTATGGTTCCTCTACCCGAACACGAAAAATCAAAGGACTTAATTTCGGATATTGTAAAAATCTTGCTGAAGAACGCAGGGAAAAGTTATGAACCCTTTGGTTCAACTACCTTCAAGCGGGAAAATATAGCAGGGGTAGAACCAGATGCTTGCTTCTACATCCAAAATTACCAAAGAATGATTGGTCGTCGCAAGCTGGAACGAGATGATCCGCCTCCTGATTTGGCAATTGAAACAGATGTGACATCAAAAACAACTCTTGATGCATACGTTGCGATCGCAGTTCCAGAACTATGGATTTACGATAGTAAAAAGCTGAGGATTTATTTACTCAGAGATGGACATTACATCGAATCTGATCACAGTCCTAATTTCCCAAATATCCCTCTAAATCAAATTATTACCGCTACAGTTGAACGAGCTTGGCAAGTAGGAACCGTACAAGCTTTGAAAGAGTTTGAAGGCGCATTATATAAAAGTAGTTTTTGATAGAGAGTCCTTCTTTTCTTACCCATCAACGCTCAATGGCACACAGCAAAGGGCATAATAATACTCAAAGCCCGTTTGGAGTATATCAAATTCCGAGCAATAACCATATCCGAGATTTACTTAATGATATAAAACCAACCCTTGTGTTTCCAATGTTTACCTTGATTTTCAAAGTATTAGAAAACGGTAAACATTTATCAGAATTTCGCTTTTTAAAAATAATTTGCTGATAGCTCTAGATGGGACATAATATTTTTGATTTATAAATAACCCCCGCCTTAAATATGAAGGTGGGGGTAAAGAATCGTTGTTTAGTTATCTCGAAAAATGTAAATTCATCCTCCGATTCAGGAACGCCAAAAATCGATGTTTTTGAAGATTTTGAGCTTCTGGCTAAAATCGTTGGCTAAAACGCAGTCGCACTATCGATTCCATCGGCGAAGGCATCTAATCCAGTCCAATTGCCTTTAATCGGTTTTGGATAACCCTCATCAGCTTTGTCGGCAGCAATATCGTAGCGAATAAACTCAGATCCTTTGAATAAATAAACTTTACCATTACCTAGATTCAGGGTGGCATTGATCTTGTAAAAATTAACTCCAGGCCAATAAGATGAAATATTATAACTAGCACTTGCGCCTCGCTCGGCAGCAATATCATAGCGAGTATAATAATCGCCTTTGAAGAAATAAACTTGGCCCTTGCCTAGATTGACGGCAGCATCAATATCTTTACTGAAGTCATCCATTCCAGCCCAATTGTCTTTAATCGGTTTTGGATAACCACTATCAATTTGAGCGGTAGGCGCATCGTAGCTAATATACTCAGAGCCTTTGAACACATAAACCTTCTCATTGTCCCAATGGACAGCAGCATCGAACCCGTCAGCGAAGGCATCTAATCCCGGCCAATTGCCTTTAATCGGTTTTGGATAACCCTCATCGGCTCGATCATTAGCAATATCAAACTGGATATACTGGTCTCCTTTGAAAAAATAAGCTTTTTTGAAAGGATTTGGGATAGGGCGATCGCGGGGTTCGAGGAGATTAGAAGGAATGTCTGTAATATTAAAAGTGAGTGCTTCACTCTCATTAGTCGTTGTCACGACATAGAAAAAATTGTCGCAAGCATCATTTTTGTACTTGTTCCCTTTTTTGAACCAATATTTAGTTCCATTCTGATTAGTCCATAATTTTACGGTAGATCCGTTATTACTGAAATTACCACCTAAATAATCGTACTTGGATGTAACGTAGAGATAGCCACCGTCGTAGTGTATCCATCGGTCTTTATAGGGGCCATCATAAAACTTGAAGGAACATCGATCAGTATCGAAAATCTCCATCGTAAAATAGGCAACATAGGCATCATCAGTAGATAAGCACAGATACTTGCTGTACGATTCTGTACAGGTCGATGTAAAAAAGTGTTTGTATTCGTATTTAACTCCTAAAAGCTCGTGGCCTACAGATAACTTGACATATCTTTTTTGATTTTCCATTTTTATTCTCCATTGAAGTTGAATGTAATTTACAGACCGAACATTTCCTTATTGAGGAAAAAACTTTTGTAGCCCGTAGTACGGGTGTGATTTTAGAATTTTTCACAACCGTTATCAGCTAATTTAAGCTTTCGATACTCGTCAATTTCTAAAACGATTAAAGATATATTCACTCTTCAAAGCAAAAAAGACAAGGACAGATAAGACAGATAAGAAACAGTTTTGTAAATATATATTAAGCAGATGTTCTATGGAGTGTTCTAACAATTGAACAATATTTATCTTGGTCAATTCTTGCTCATTTAATATCATGTCCGGGTAATTAGTTGTCATTGCGAACGAAGTGAAGCAATCGCAGAGACATTGGGATTGCAACTCTTAGAGACGCTCCGCGAACGTTCCACTCGCAATGACGTTTTATAAGTGTTTAACCGGACTTGATATAACTTATTCAATAAATGCTTGTTGTAGGGTAAATGAAAAAATAAATGCTTCAACCTTCAGTAAAAACTCTTGAAAGTACAAGCATGAAAAAATTTTGGGAAAATACCCGCGATCTGACTGAATACGGTTTCAATATAATGTTGAGTAGATATTATATATAGCGGTTCTCATTCACGTGAGGTATACCCGTAGGGGCAATTCATGAATTGCCCCTACACCTTGCGATATAATTTTGTACCGCATCTGAGTGGGAACCGCTATAACGTTATTGGAAATAAGACTAAAGTTAGAGAGCGCTGTCAGCAGCAACTTAAACTAGTTAAAAAAATTCAATGTCATCCGACTCTGCTACTGAATCAGAGTTTTGAGGAGTAGCTCTTTTTCTGGCATTATTATCCAATTTAAACACAAAAATACCCCTCCAAAACTCAGGGCAGCTTTTGCCTATCTGAAGTTCACAGGAGGGGCAGTTTTGACTTCTACCGAAACCGGAGTCGGGTTTAACTAAACTGTTCAATAATTCCGCCACCTAACACTTTCTCCCCGTTGTACCACACAGCAGCTTGTCCGGGGGTGATGCTGATTTGGGGTTCATCAAATACCAAACGCACACGGGAGTTTTCCAACGGAATCACTGTCACTGGTGTAGGCGTTGAACGATAGCGAATTTGCACTTCGGCATGAATTGGGGTGGATGGTTCAGCAATGGAAACCCAATTTACCCGTCCGACAGTGCATTCTGGCTGAGTTACCTTAGTGCGATCGCCTACTACTACTTTATTATTTTCCGCATCTAATTCAATCACATACAATGGTTCGGCAGCAGCAATCCCTAAGCCTTTGCGCTGGCCAATGGTGTAGTGATGCACACCATCATGCTGTCCCAAAATTTTGCCTGTAGTATCGACAATATCGCCTGTTTTGGGAGCTAAATATTTATCCAAAAATGCCCGCATGGAACCATTACTTTCCACTAAGCATAAGTCTTGACTTTCTGGCTTATCAGCAGTTTTCAGTCCGTATTCAGTCGCAATCCGGCGGGTGTCAGTTTTTTCTAGTTCGCCCAGAGGAAATATAGTTGCTGCAAGTAAATCTTGAGACAAATCATAGAGAAAATATGACTGGTCTTTGTTGCGGTCAATAGCCCTTAATAATTGGTAACGTCCAGTTGCTTCGTCATAGCTAATTCGGGCATAATGACCGGTGGCGATGCGATCGCATCCCAATTCTTCACGAGCATACTGCACCATTGGCCCAAACTTCACCGTTTTATTGCACTGTGAGCAAGGTAAAGGCGTGATCCCAGCACTGTAACCAGTCACCAGGTAATCGACAATATGCGTCTGAAAGAGATCCCGAATATCTACAATCTGATGGGGAACGCCCAGTTGTTCACAAAGATCAGCCGCGTCGATCATACCTTCAGAGCAACATTGACCTTTGCCTTTCATTAGCCAAAGAGTCAAACCAATCACTTCATAGCCCTGATGGTGCAGGATAGCTGCGGCGGTGGAACTGTCAACGCCACCAGAAAGACCAACGACGACTTTTTTCATACAAAGCACGACACGATAGCTGCGTGGTTGTCCAATTGTAGCACACACTCTTCAAAGCCTTGCTACCAAAGCACTTCGGTTTTTAAGTCACGGTTTTTAAACCGTGGGTTTCCCCTGTTCCCTATTCCCTATTCCCTATTCCCTCTGAAAGACGTATTTTTTGCCACGCAGATGAGCTAATTTTACGTTAACGCTATATAGTTGCTACAACGGTGAACTAATTAGTTCCTGATGGAAATTAACTAAAAATACTTTGACTACTTTCTAAGTACTATGTCGAGAGAAATACCAAGTCAATTTATCCCATTTCAAATGCTGCGCCGAAGTTCTGAAGGTTGGAAGCCCACTATCAGGCTTCTTTCCTTGTTAGTGGGAGGATGGTTAGTGCTGATTCCCGACTCTACCCCAGCACAAGCACAAATCTACAACAGCAACGTGCTGGTAGCTCAAGAAGCTGGTGAAACTTTGCCGCCACCCCCAATTCCCTTTGGTCAACAGCCATCACCGCAGTTACAACCAGTACAGGAGAGTCAGTTAGAGCAGGATTTTCAGCCTTCTCAACCAGTACAAAACAATCAATTTGATCCGAACTTTCAGCCCTCTCAACCAGTACAAAACAATCAATTTGATCCGAACTTTCAGCCCTCTCAACCTGCACAGTTTAGTCAATATAACCAGAACTTTGAGCGCTACTTAGTTTACGTAGATGGTAGTGATTTCCAGACGCTACAAGCAATCCGTCAGATTGAACCCAGTGCTTACATTCGCCAATATCAAGGCCGGAATGTAATTCAGTCAGGAGTTTTTAATAGAGTATCTAACGCCCAACAACGGGTTAGTGAGCTACAGTCACGAGGGATATATAGCGCCCGGATTATCAGCTTTGCTAACGGACAGGAAATAAATCCAGGTAATAGAGGTTTTGTAGGCGATCGCAATAATAGAAATCCTCCCAAACAAGCTTCTAGATATTATGTCGCCATTCCCACTACTCCAGAACAATTAACTGCGATCGCAGAACAAATTAGGCAGAATTTAGCTCGATTTAGCCAAGATTTAGGCCGATCTGGCGGAGTCCTCGAAAGAACGCAACCACGAGGGCCACACGTAGCAGTCGGGCCTTTCTCTGATCGATTCCAAGCCGAGGAATGGAATAAGTATCTGCGAAATGTCGGATACCGCAATGCCAGGGTTTATTACGGGAAGTAAAAAAGTGGGGATTGGGGATTGGGGACTGGGGAGTAAAATTAAACTCATAACTCAGCACTCAGCCCTGATGGAAGATAGGCAAGAACAAATTTTGCAAGTGATAGTAACTGCTGGGCAGATGCGCGATATTGAAAAGCGGATCTTTGCAGCCGGAATGCCTGTAGTCGCTTTAATGGAAAAGGTGGCGGGATTAATTGCCCGTCGCATTCCAGAAATTCTCTCAACTCCCCTTCAAAAGGCTGACTATATTCCTTCAAACACCCCCTTTCTAAGGGGATCTCGTGTCGGAATTCTGGTCGGCCCCGGACATAATGGTGGCGATGCTTTAGTAGTAGCCCGTGAATTATACTTTCGCGGGTATGAGATTTGGATTTATTCTCCTTTCTCTAAGCTCAAAGAATTAACTTCGCAGCACTTACAATATGCCCAGAGTTTAGGCATTCCAATTTATCAAACAATTGAGCAACTACCAGATTCTGATTTGTTGATTGATGGATTATTTGGGTTTGGTTTAGAAAGAAACCTGACTGATCCCATCGCCTCTGCAATTAATCAGTTAAATGAATTGTCTGTGCCAATTTATAGTATCGATTTACCTTCAGGTTTACACACCGACACAGGCGAAGTATTGGGAACTGCGATTCGTGCCACTCACACATTTTGTTTAGGTTTATGGAAACTAGCTTTCTTCCAAGATCAGGCGTTGGAATATATCGGAAAAGCTGAGTTAATCGATTTTGATATTCCTTTAGCTGATGTAGAAGCTGTTCTAAAAGATGCACCCAGGATTAAACGGATTACACCAGCAACAGCACTTGCTACCTTACCTCTACCTCGTCCAGCAGTCACTCACAAATATAAGGAAGGACATTTACTGCTGATTTGTGGTTCGCGGCGCTATGCAGGTGGAGCAATTTTAACTGGTTTGGGTGCGAGGGCTAGTGGTGTGGGAATGCTTTCCATTGCCGTACCGGAATCGCTGAAATCTCTTTTGGTGTCACACTTGCCCGAAGCGTTAATTGTTGGTTGTCCAGAGACGGAAACTGGAGCGATCGCTCACCTAAATTTACCAGAAAACACCGATCTGAGTTCCTTTAATGCGATCGCTTGTGGCCCCGGTTTAACACGAGATGCTACTCCGATTGTGCAAGAGGTCATAGAAAGCGAACGCCCTTTGCTTCTCGATGCCGACGGTTTAAATATCCTGGCACAAATGGGAGCGATCGCCACGTTAAAAAAACGCCAAGCAGTAACCGTACTCACACCTCACACTGGCGAATTCCAACGATTATTTCCTGATGTAGCCGATGCCAAAAATGACAGGGTGAAAGCAGTACAAGAAGCTGCCGCACAAAGTGGGGCGGTAGTATTATTGAAAGGGGCGAGAACTGCGATCGCAAACCCTCAAGGTGCCGTTTGGATAGTTCCAGAAAGTACACCCGCCTTGGCGCGTGGCGGTAGCGGCGACGTGTTAACTGGGCTACTGGGTGGATTGTTAGCACAAGCGGCAACCAAGCATATTCCCGTAGAAGATATTGTGGCAACTGCTGCATGGTGGCATTCGCAAGCGGGAATTTTAGCAGCCAAAGAGCGTACCGAATTGGGTGTAGATGCGTTTACATTGACACAATATTTGATAGAAGTTCTAAGCAATTAAACGGTTTTTAAGTATGACTCTAAAAATCCAGACTCAAAAAGAAAAATTACAGGAAAGCACTAGTTTAAACATAAATCAAGAAACAGAAAACGAAAAAATTCTATGTTGTCATTGTCAGCGCACCCTTACCAACGGTATTAAATGTAAAGGGATTTGTGTAGCTGACAATGACTATTAAGGTCTGAATTTTATCGAGAAAGGCAGTATTTCGACTACGTTCCTGATATTCTAATTTGCATTATTAACCAAATACCAATTTTGTAGCGCCAGCCGTTGAATTTCACGCCAGGGAATATTATGTTTTCTGGCTAATTCTGCACAATCTTCATATTCTGGCTGCACATTTGCAATAACTTTTTCTGGTGATTGTCCTTTCCATGCTAATTTGACACGCACTTTGCCATATTCAATTTCCACTTGTTGAATTTCCCGTTGTAAAATGGCACGTTGCTGAGTTGTTCGCCGGATGCCCAAAGTTGTGGTTTCGCGGAATACAACTGCTTCACAACTGAGCAAGTTTTCTGGATGACAAATCACAGTCAGCAAAATTCCTGGACGGGACTTTTTCATGCCGATCGCTTGGGTAAAAACATCCACCGCACCAGCAGCAAACAATGCCTCAAACAGATAGCCGATCGCTTGCGGATTTAAATCATCAATTTGGGTTTCTAGTACTGATATCGTTTCTAAATTTGAGCCAGTATCTTCAGAATCGCTGAAATTAGACTGTAAACTTGTGGTTTCGCCCAACCAGAGGCGTAAAATATTGGGAATGGGTAAATTTATGGTTCCTGCTCCCAGTCCTATCTGCTTGATAGCGATCGCAGGTGGTGAACCAAAATCTCTTGCCAAAGTAGTAGCGATCGCCGCTCCTGTTGGTGTCACCAGTTCTCTGTCAATACCATTGCTATAAACTGGACAACCCCGCATTTCCCACAGTTTTAAGACTGCTGGTACTGGTACCGCCATCTGTCCATGTGCAGCCCGAACAGTGCCGCCTCCAGTCGGGAATGCCGAGCAGTAAAGTAGGGGCAATCCTTCGTTATTGCTCTCAATCCCCAACCAATCTAATCCCAGGCAAGTACCCACAATATCTACGATCGCATCTACAGCACCCACCTCATGAAAATGAACTTTTTCAGGAGAAATACCATGTACTGCCCCTTCTGCCACTGCTAGTTGTCGGAATACCGCCAAACTCCAAGCTTCTGCTCGTGGTGGCAACGCCGCTTTGAGAATCATCTGCTCTATTTCTGGCAAATGGCGTGTGCGATCGTGACTGTGTTCGTGGTTGTGGTCGTGGTGATGGTGGCGATCGTGTACTAAATCCACATGGACTTTAGTCGCCTGCTGACCATTGCGTTGGACAAGTTCTGCCCTTAGCTGATATTCCTGTTCAATACCTAACCCATTGAGTTTTTCAATCAAATACTCCACAGGAACACCCAAACTGACCAAAGCACCCAGGCACATATCACCAGAAATTCCTGTCGGACATTGAAGATAAGCGATTTTATTCATAATAAATTTAGTTATTAGTCATTAGTTATTAGTCAAAATCATTTTTTATTTTCCCCTATCCCAACCCCCAATCCCCCTATGGCAAAAATTTTCTCAGTTCATCCGGATAATCCTCAAATTCGCCGAATAGAGGAAATAAAGTCGGCGCTCTCTAGTGGCGCAGTTATGCTTTACCCTACTGATACAGTCTATGCGATCGGTTGTGATTTGAATGCCAAGTCGGCGGTAGAACGAGTGCGGCAAATTAAAAAGCTAGCAAATGATAAACCACTGACATTTTTATGTCCCTCGCTTTCAAATGTGGCAACTTATGCCTTCGTAAGTGACACAGCCTATCGAATTATGAAACGCCTGATTCCGGGTTCATACACGTTTTTGCTCCCAGCTACTAAGTTAGTACCGCGATTGGTGCAAAGCCCCAAGCGGAAAACTACTGGAATTAGAGTACCAAACCATACTGTGTGTTTGGAGTTGCTGGCAGCCTTGGGCAATCCGATTATTTCAACTTCAGCACATCTGCCACCAGATGAAGCGGATGATGGCATGATTCGGATAAATCCAGAAACGATTCAGTCACGGGTAGAGCTATTTGACCGTTTGGACAAGTTGGTAGACATAATTGTAGATACTGGCGAGGAACCTACTTATGAAGTCTCTACCATCCTGGATATGACGGGAGACGAAGCAGTGATTATACGGAGGGGTTTAGGTTGGGAAGCAGCAGCAGCATGGGTATAAAAATTAAACTTCACAGGCGCACCCCTCCGTTTCGGAAATTGTGATAAAAACGACTCCAGTTTTGAAATTGTCATATTTAAAGGCGATGTTTACAACGGGCGTAGCTGCCGCAGTTGATATAACAGGATGGTAGCAACAGTTGGTACAACAAGGCATTTGACAAGTTTGAGAAAATGACGGGTACTCATGTGCCAACTTCAATGTTGTGGCTTGTGAAAAAAACCGCCACATTGCCATAACTGTAACTCTTTCGTATTTCCTACAGTTTTATATATGAGCTTTAGATGTGAGCATTATATACGGCAAGTCTTGATGGATGAATACCTAAAGATTCACAAGCCTTGGACGGTCTTGATTGCTGTGTCTGCGTTGTAATTACGGTGCAATACTACTACCTGGAAAAGTCATGAAAGCTAACGTCGTTAATCTACCAAACTCTACACCCATTTTTGAGAACCACCTTTCAACCAAAGAATTTTCAGATAGCAGCAGTTATACCCTAATGCAATTGCTGTGTGAGGAAATGCAAGGGCAAGTGAAAGCAGCACCCAAGTGCGTAGAAGCCTTAGCAAAGCGCATAGCCGTAGAAGTAGAACGCATTTGCGATAAAAGCTCCCGTATTCAAACATCTGGGGAAATCAAATCCTGGCAGATGACGTTGGGAAGGCATCGGATGCAAAAGTGCTTACGTTACTACCAACTAGGTTCCAAACAAGGACGGGTGGAATTACATAGTAATTTGGGTGCTATGGTTTACCGTCATGTAACTATGTCCGGCTCGGAGTTGGGCTTTGATGCTCGTTACAGCCTAATTGAAGATTTTTTACAAGCATTTTATATCGAAGCTATCAAAGCTTTCCGCAGAGAAAACGAACTACCTGACGATCACACGCCGCGGACTCAGCTGCAATTAGCTGAATACATGGCTTTTACAGAACAGTATGCTAAACGCCGGATCAATTTACCTGGTGGTGCAAATCAGCAATTAATTATCTTGCGGGCCCAAGGATTTGCTCGTCGTCAGCCTCAAGAAACTACCGTGGATATTGAAATGGCGGTAGAGTCTGCTAAGGGTGAAGAAGCAGAATCTTACCAGCGTAACTCGGCGGTGCAACAGCTGCGATCGCAAATGATTGCCCAAACTAACTTCGATCCATCAGAAGAGTCAGAACGCGATCGCGTCATCACTGAATTGATGAAATATCTGGAGTCTCAAGGTCAATCTGATTGTATGAACTACCTCAGCTTGAAACTTCAAGACCTCTCAGCCCCAGAAATTGACCAAATTCTCGGTTTAACCAGCCGTCAGCGCGATTATCTTCAACAACGCTTTAAATACCACGTAGAAAAGTTTGCCAAACAACACCACTGGCAATTAGTACATCAATGGTTAGGCGCAGGTTTAGAGCAAAAATTGGGTTTATCTTCCCAGCAGTGGGAAATCTTTGTAAATCAACTCACAGAACAGCAACAGCAAATATTACAGTTAAAAACTGCACGGGAAAACGACGTTGCGATCGCTAAAACCATTAAATGCACTCCCAAACAGTTACAAAAGCGCTGGACTCAACTTTTAGAACTAGCATGGGCTATCCGCAACGGTCATACTGAAGCGCAGACAGGTTGAAGTTAAGGCGAAATCACTAAAATTTATCCAAGCTTAATTCTAGTGATTAGAGAGGTTAGGAAAAAGTTTAAGAGGTAAAGAGAAAAGGAAAATTCCATTTCTTTCATACTTCCCTGAATTAGTAACTCGCCTTATCCAAAATTATTAATACATTTGTATTTATTTAGTACAAAGATACCAATAATTTCAGATTTTTTACCTATTAATCCAACCTTGTTTAGTCAAAATCAAAAATTCATGTTAAGTACCTGACCCTTTTTTACTGCTTCTGTGAAATCCTATAATAAGTAGGACTTTTGGCAGAGGGATTGAAGATGGCTCTGACTCAAGGCGGACGGGCAAATAAGTCTGGGAATATTTTAGAAGGAAATGTAGAAGCAATATTGAATGGGCATAATTATTTCCAAGTAGGGAACTATGTCCCAAAAGAATTTATCCTAAATGCTGCTTTATTACCAAAACGTTATGGAAAAGAAGTTTATATTGGAACTGGAATTTATCATACCGAACTGAAAGTTGACTTTTATGTTGTTGGCTCACCTGCAATGCCGTCTGGTTTAATTTTCGAGTGCAAATGGCAAGAAAGCCCCGGTTCGGTTGATGAAAAATTTCCTTACTTGAACATGAACATTCAGCACTATTACCCTACACCAACTATCGTGATTTTAGGCGGTGAAGGGATGCGAGAAGGCGCAAGCAAATGGCTAAAATCAAGAGTTAATGATAATCATAATTTATTAGCAGTTTTTAGCTTAGACAGATTCATTGCTTGGGCAAATAAAAATCTTTAAAAGATGTAATTAATATTTCGTAAATCATCCCTCTATTTTTTATATTTGAGTTAATTGAACGCGCTGCTTTGATTTGGTAAGTTTCAAAATTGATATCTGTATAAATTTTTTTAATAAATTCACTATCAGAATTACATACCATAACTTTGACACCACGACTTGCTAACTCTGCACAAGTATCTCTTAGAACTTCTTGGTCTTTTTTACTAAAACAATTTTGACTATAAGCGGTAAAATAGCTAGTATCACTGATTGGATGGTAGGGCGGATCAAAAAACACAAAATCATCACTACTAGTTGCGTAATTTAGAACGTCTGTAAAATCTGCCTGTTGAATTTTTGCATGAGAAAGTGCTTCTGATGCTGCTTTTAGTAAAACCTCAGAACAAATATTGGGATTATCATATCTGCCTAATGGCACATTGAATTTACCCTGTGAGTTGACTCGATAAAGACCATTAAAACAAGTCTTATTAAGATAAATTAGACGAGCAGCTTTTTCTATGTCAGTACCACTAGAGTTGTTTCTAACACTATAATAGTAATCTTTATCATGTCGGGTTTTATGCTCTTTCAATAGAGAAATTAATTCCTCAACATGATCTCTAACACAACAATAAGTATTAATTAATTCGGCATTAATATCAGTTAAAAATGCTGTAGTTGGTTGAAGATAGAAAAAAACAGCACCCCCACCTAAAAATGGCTCATAGTAATTTTTAAAATTCTTGGGAAAATAAGGAATATATTGCTGTATCAACCTACTTTTACCCCCAGCCCACTTCAAAAATGGACGCGGGCTAGTTTCCTTGGGGATTTGAATTACCATTTACTTACGATTTAACTGAAAATAATCTTGACTAAATAAAGCCAATATAACCGAAGAGCCATATTTTATATTAACTGGCTAATTTTCCAGCCGCATAGATTACAATTGAGTAGATAAAGCATATCAAAACAAACGTAAGTATATAACAAGGCAGTTTAGATTCAGATGTTTGACGGATTTTGGGATAACGTCTTTCGCTACCCCCGGTACTTAATTACTATCGTCTTAGGGCTGTTTTTAAACACCTTTGCCCCATTAGTGCCACTGTTGAAGCGCCCAGTCACCTTGATCGCCCTCTTGGGTTTATTTGTGAGTAGCCTAGTCTTCCTTACTTTCACTCTCCGGGCAATGCTAGGCTTGAGTGCAATCTAGACTGGCCCTACATCGGGGCTGTGCCCCACAGACGGTTGCTCTTGGCGTTGCTCACGCTAAGTACTGTCTACCCAACTTGCATCTATTTTTGTTGTACAACCTCTGTGATGAGGCGAAATTTTTATGGCTACAAATCGTCGGGTTTCCCGCGTTGCTGAACTGATCAAACGGGAAGTTAGCCAAATGCTGCTCAACGGCATTAAGGATGACCGTGTGGGTACAGGAATGGTCAGTGTTACTGATGTTGATGTTTCTGGCGATCTCCAACACGCCAAAATCTACGTCAGCATCTATGGTACAGATGAAGCTAAGGAAGAAACAATGGCAGGCTTAAAGTCTGCCACGGGTTATGTCCGCAGCGAACTTGGAGCGCGGGTACGGCTACGTCGTACACCAGAAGTGATATTTCTCGAAGATCGCTCCATAGAACGCGGTAATAAAGTATTGGCACTACTAAACCAACTTAACCATGACCGTCCCCCAGAAAATCTGGTGCTAGTAGAAGACAGCACAGATCAAGATGATGAATCATCTAGTGAATAAGTAACTTAAATAACAATGTAACTTCAGAACAATTAATCTCAGCAAATCCGCCAAACAGTTTACAGACGTGACTAGATCGCGTCTGTTTTAATGTAACCATAACCTACTTCAGGGATCAGTAGTTGCATCTATACGCTTTCTGTTTGCCTTGGTTTTTGTCTTTACTCTACTGTAAAAGATCAGTAGGAACACATTAACCCTTCTGTGCAGATGCATAAATGCTGTTTATCTGAAGCATTTTTATCTGTGTCCTGATTACGAATTAGCATTACTCCACCCTTCTACAGATGTTTGTCATAAGAAAACTGTGTAACATTAGTGCTGAAAATAACTAAGCAATTAGGATCTTACTTAAGAAATTGTTAACAGATGCTGGGGTAAAAGCTTTCGTAGTGTACTTTAGCCGTTAGGTTTTGCAACAGTTTATACCCCAGTATCTGACAATTATTCTTGTGTTGTTTACCCTTAGATAAATACCAGCAGTTGTAGATCCGGTTTTAAGGTGATTATTTGATATGTAAGCAATCGCAATCTAAACTCTTTCCACCCACCAAATCTTGCCTTAAGACAGTGATGGCAAGACTTTTAGACTTGGGGAGTAAAAGTCATACAGCTTCCTTAGCAGGTTAAGTTAACTACTCGGAATTTTTTTTGTAAAGCGGATGTTCGAGAAATGTCAGGATTTGTTGACTTTCTTAACATTTCTTGAGATAATTTCAGGAAAGGTAGCGTCAAAATAAAAATAGTTCCGTATAGCAAACTACAAAATCCTAGCCACAAGTCTAATTTCTGTAATGTTTGTTCCTAATTATTAACGGGAACACTATCGTAAGTGTTAATTTGTGAGTAAAAACCATGAGTGTGAATACGGTGCCTTCTATCAATTACTACTCTCTAGACGTGATTCAAGACGAAGCACGCCGACTGGTGCAAAAGGGGATGATTAGCCGACAACAGCCAATATATACCCTCTGCCAATACATTCCAGCGAGAGAGTGGGTTTGCGTTGAATGTGAATTAGAGAAATGTGACTTTTTGTTACGCGATCGCATTGGCGATTTGATTGGTCGTGAACAGTGGGACAACGACTAATCAATGTTTGATTTCAGATTTGGGATTGGGAGTTTATTTTCGATGCGTGGATGGCACAATCGACGATTCTACGCCCAGTCTGGGGGATAATCTCTAGTTTTTGATGAGCATTGCCCCATACAGAATCTTGCGTTTTTCATTAACACAGAAGCATTAGAGTCTGAATTTATCCAACTTTTCAAGTTAAAGAAGGCATTGAACCATTTGTTCTGTATATCTGGTTCCATAGCTTGAATCTAGTATGTAGATTCTGTGACGTTCCTACATTGATTCTGAGAGAAGTGTAGGCCGCAATACGGTTTGGTTAGCGTTTTAATATTTTGAAGATCCCCCAATTCCCTTAAAAAGGGGGCTTTTACCTCCTTTTTAATGGGGTCGTCGCAGGCGGGGGGATCTCAACCCAAGCGTATTGGAAGTGTAGGAACTTCACTTTTAACTGGCAATTCATTGCATCGCTTACTTGAGGGAAGCGATCGTCTGTTTGCTCTTAAAAGCCAAAATTCCTCTTGAAAAGTTTCCTAAGTCGGGCTAGCCTACACTAGTACAACATGGCGGAAATAAACCAATCATTCCAAATCAACGAAACCCTTATACTGTATTCATTTTTAATTTTTAATTCCGCCTTGCGGTACTAGTTGTTTCAACAAAAAGAACCTCAGCAAGCAACTGGCTCAACTTTAGCGAAATCCAAAATTTGTATACTATTCTTTCTGAAAAAATCTCGAAAAGCACAGAAAAACCATCTGAAGCATTATCCTACTTGCTCTAAATACTGATTAATGTCTTCAATGATACGAGTAAGTTCAGCTTCAGTAGTCAAACGGATGTTAACGTTGCGGACAGTCAGCAAAACTTTCGCTGCGAAGGGTGTCGGCCAGATATTAGGATTACAAAAAATCTCTAAAAAGACTTCACCTGTATAACGATATTCCAGGGGAGGCTGGGGAGTGACTCTACCACCGCCAGGAGTCGGTTTAGCGGCGATAGCTTTCAAGCGCTCCATCAGTTGATCTGTTGCTGTTTTTAATTCTCGTGCTGCTTGGGGTGAAAAACTGAAGGAAACAGAACCTTCAATTAGGTTCAACGTTAGAGGAATTGAAGACATATCTTTTTTATTAAAACTTCTTGATAAGTACTAATCTTACCGGAAGAAGAGACGAAGCCGCCGAGATCGACGGCGGTTAAACTTTTTTGAGGATGCACTCCAGCCTTGGCGCTGGGATCGTTACCAGACAGATTTGCACGATCGCACTTTTCTTGGTTTTGCTGTGGCTGCCAAATCAGGCTGCGAAGCCGCCATCAATCTTTAGGCTCGCACCGGTGACGAAATCGGCTTCCGCACTGGCGAGATAGGAAACCATACCAGCGACCTCTTCGCTTCGACCGTAGCGCTGGAGGGCGATCATGCTTTTCATGGTGTCGGCAAAGGCGCCTTCCGCCGGGTTCATGTCGGTGTCTACTGGGCCGGGTTGGATATTGTTCACGGTGATGCCACGAGGGCCGAGATCGCGGGCAAGACCGCGAGTAAAACTGGCGATCGCACCCTTAGTCAAAGCGTAGACGGAGCCACCAGCAAAAGGCACGATGTCGCTGTTGACGCTGCCGATCATGATGATTCGTCCGCCCTCGCCCATGTGGCGGACAGCCTCTTGAGTTGCCACAAAGACACCCTTGACGTTAACCGCAATCAGCCGATCAAAATCATCCATTGAGAATTGGTCGATGGGAGCCAAAGCAGCGACTCCCGCATTGTTCACAAGGATGTCAAGACGACCAAAGGCTTTCACAGTTTCAGCAACAGCGTTTTTCACCGCTTCGACATTGGCACTATCAGCGCGAAGAGCCTTGGCTTGTCCACCTGCTGCTTCGATGGCAAGCACTACCTCGTCGGCTTTTTGCGGCGAGCTAGTGTAGGTGAGGGCGACAGTTGCACCATCGTCTGCGAGACGTTTGGCGATCGCCGCTCCCAGACCGCGTGAACCGCCTGTTACCAATGCCACCTTACCTGTGAGTTTCTTGCTGCTCATAGTATTTTTTTGTGGTTGGAGTTTGCCGTTGCAATACAATTTTTTCTTATATGGTCATCATAGTATCTTTGAATACAATTTCATATTACCTAAGGGACTTCCAACAGATAAATTATCCAATCTTGTGGGGCAACCTTTTCGGCCCACCCTACAAGAAATAGTTGAGTATTTTTTTATTTAGAAGTCTCTAAGTGGATATATAGGAATCCTATTTGATTTTTGAATAAGCTCCGTACATCTGTAGAGTGTCAAAATCAAAGGTAGTGTGTCTAATAAACCACTCAAATATCCACTTTAAATGTGAAAATGAAGGAACTAAAGCACAAAAACGTCTAACCCATGTTTTGGCTTGTAACCAAATATCCTCTATCGGATTTTGTACTGGGCAATTAGGGGCGAAACGGACACAGTGGATTTTCCATTGCTCGGTTGGTAAGCTTTGATTAACAGAGTCCAAGAAACCTCTAATTTCTTTGGAACGGTGGTAGCT
>NNBU01000033.1_pt1 | contig 90134 bp, 76 predicted proteins | sample 1173781 | NCBI WGS metagenome assembly NNBU01 (sample SAMN07173937, study PRJNA388173) | plant metagenome | biome: Plant school; feature: Soil; material: Symbiotic tissue of Blasia pusilla L.; isolation source: symbiotic tissue sample KVJ2 | host: Blasia pusilla | place: Norway: Troms, Kvaloya...
TTCAATTTCCAAGCTTGCTGCTTTGGCGGGGTCAAGTTTACGTGGCAGTTCTGCAACAGTTGACTGCAATTCAGCTAAAAGTGATGGTGAAATGGTCAGCAAATCACTACCGGCAAGTTCAGTAATTTCACCAAGGTTACGGAAGCTAGCTCCCATAACTTCGGTTTTATAGCCGAATTTCTTGTAGTAGTTGTAGATTTTGGTGACGGACAAAACTCCGGGATCTTCGGTTGCTGGGTAGCTATCGCGTCCGGTATCTTTTTTGTACCAGTCGAGAATTCGACCAACGAAGGGAGAAATTAAGGTAACGCCAGCTTCTGCACAGGCGATCGCTTGGTGAAGACCAAATAACAAGGTAAGGTTACAGTGAATACCTTCTTTTTCAAGAATTTCCGCAGCGCGAATGCCTTCCCAGGTGGTGGCAATTTTAATCAAAACGCGATCGCGGCCAATTCCGGCAGCTTTATACTGGGCAATTAAGTCCCGTGCTTTAGTCAGAGTAGCTTCGGTATCGTAGGACAAGCGAGCATCCACTTCTGTAGACACGCGACCGGGAATGATTTGCAAAATCTTTAATCCAAAGGCAACTGCCAAACGGTCGAAAGCCAGAGAAACGATCTGTGCTTGGGTGGCTCCGGCTCCAGCATCTTTCTTTGCCTGAAGTAAAGTTTGATCGACAATTCCCTGATATTCTGGCATTTGCGCCGCAGCAGTAATCAGAGAAGGATTGGTGGTGGCATCTTGGGGTTTGAACTTTTCAATTGCCTGGATATCCCCTGTATCTGCGACTACAACAGTCACTTGTCGCAATTGTTCTAGTAAATTCTTAGACATAAAATACTCCGTGATGAATGTTACAGGATTTACTTATTCCCCAGTTCTTTACACTCTCTACTGTTCCTTCAATTCTGATTCTGGCAATTTTTCTTAATCATTGCCCAATTTTGCTTACTATCTTGAGCCACAGCCTTATTCTAAGTGCCTTATGCCGAAATTGGCTGTCCAATGGAATGCACTTTGATTAAACTAGTTGTTCCTGATTTACCAATTGGAACACCAGAGGTAATCACTACTTTATCGCCCTTATTCGCTAGACCCATGTCTACAACTGTGTTCACCACATTGGTAAACATCTCTTCAGCATTGTGGACTGGTGGGATCAGCAAAGCTTCCACACCCCAAGAAAGCGCTAGTTGGCGATAAGTGGTGATGTCGGAGGTGAGGGCAATAATGGGAGAAGTAGGCCGGTATTTAGACACCATTCGCGCCGTACTTCCTGATGAAGTGTTACAGAGAATTGCCCGTGAGCCTGTTTCATAAGCGATGCGACACACAGATTCTGCCACAGATTCGGTAACGCTAAGACTGCCTGCTTCATGACACCAAGCGTGTTTGCTACCCTCATCTAAAGCCTGTTCTGTCCGCACAGCGATGTTGTGCATCATCTGGACGGCGGCGATGGGATATTGTCCGACAGCTGTTTCACCAGAAAGCATTACCGCGTCTGTTCCATCTAAGATGGAGTTGGCTACATCGGTGGCTTCGGCGCGGGTAGGGTCAGGGGCGCTAATCATCGACTCTAGCATTTGGGTGGCTGTAATCACCGGCTTGCCAGCATGATTGCAACGACGAATAATATCTTTTTGAATTAGGGGTACTTCGTGAATTGGCACTTCTACCCCTAAATCACCACGGGCAATCATAATCGCGTCGGCAACTTTTAGAATGGAGTCAAAATTTTCTACTGCCTCTGCTCTTTCGATTTTGGCAATTAAGCGGATGGAAGCACCAGCAGCTTCAATCATCCGCTTGGCGGGTTCTAAGTCTTGTGGCGATCGCACGAAGGACACCGCTACCCAGTCTACACCCAACTGAATCCCGAAGCGCAGATCCAGCAAGTCTTTTTCGGTGATGGAACTAACAGGTAAAGGAGTTTGTGGTAGGTTTACTCCTTTGTGCGTAGAAATTAACCCGCCAGTTTTCACTTGTGCCCGAATACGATCGGCATCGCGATCGGTAACAATCAACTTGACGCGACCATCATTAATTAAAATTGGTTCACCTGGTCGCACCATTGCGAACAAAGTCGGCAAAGGTAGAGGTATTTCGTCGATACTCTCACCTTTTTCTTGTAAAACAAAGGTGACTTCAGTACCAGCTTCTAAATTTAACCCTTCCGGTGGTAAAGTTCCTAAGCGAATCTTGGGGCCACACAGGTCTTGCATAATTGCGATCGGCTTTTGCTGCTCATTACTAATTTGTCTGAGATAGTGAGCAGTTTGGGCGTGGAATTCATAAGCCCCGTGAGAAAAATTCAACCGGGCCACATTCATTCCAGCTTTTACCAAGCCTTGCAGATTTTCGGGTGCAGATGTAGCGGGCCCAACAGTACAAATGATTTTGGTTCGACGCATAGGGATTAGGGGTTGAGGAGTAACCTGCAAATTTAGATGGTTTGTGCGTAGGCGTAGCCCGTCGTAGACATCGCCCAAACCTCCAAATTAACACGTGCTTTATATCACCGCTTTTTAAGTAAAAATACTAAAGGAAGTTTTATTTTCGGGGTATTTCCCGTTTGACCCAAATCCCAAAAGCCAAGTGTCAAAAGTCAAGGGCCAAAAGCTAATGACCAATGACCAATGACTAATGACTAATAACCAATCAAACCACAGTTGCTGTCGATGCGAGTTTTTCCTTCTGTGACATAGAGAACATCAGGTCAATCACGCGATTTGAATAGCCCCACTCGTTGTCATACCAGGCAATTACCTTGAAGAAGTTGGAGTTTAACTCAATCCCAGCGCCTGCATCGAAGATACTGGAATGGGTATCACCTTGAAAATCTGTGGAAACTACTTCTTCATCTGTGTAGCCCAAGATACCCGCTAACGAACCTGCGGCAGCCTCCTTCATAGCAGCACAGATTTCCTTATAACTGGTAGCTTTGGCAGTTTTGAAGGTTAAATCAACTACAGACACATCAGGAGTCGGAACTCGTAATGCCATACCAGTCAATCTACCCTTCAATTCTGGTAAAACCAGTGCCACAGCTTTAGCTGCGCCTGTGGAGGAGGGAATAATATTCTGGCTTGCACCTCGACCACCCCGCCAGTCTTTCTTGCTGGGGCCGTCTACAGTTGGTTGAGTGGCAGTCATGGCATGGACTGTGGTCATCAACCCTTCAGTCAATCCAAAGTTATCATTGATGACCTTAGCTATGGGAGCTAGACAGTTTGTAGTGCAACTAGCATTGGAGACAATGATATCCTTGGCGGGGTCAAATAGGTGATGATTGACACCCATTAATAGGGTAGTAACTCTATCTGGATCTTTAGTGGGAGCGGAAATTACCACTCGCTTTGCACCTGCCTTTAGGTGGTTTGCAGCTCCTTCATAGTCAGTGAATAGTCCAGTAGCTTCTACGACATAATCTGCACCTAATTTTCCCCAAGGTAACTCTGCTGGATTTCTCACCGACACGCAGGGAATGAAGTGCCCGTCAATGAGGATACCATCTTCCTTGGCTTCAACCTTCTGCTTTAATTTGCCGTGGGTTGAGTCGTACTTTAATAGGTAAGCGAGGTTATCTGGTGGTACTAGGTCGTTAATGCCTATAAACTCAATGTTGGGGTTATCGATGCCAGCGCGTAGCACAAGTCGCCCGATTCGACCGAAGCCATTGATACCAACTTTCAATTTAGTCAAGATTAAACCTCCCGTTGTGGAAGTTGAACAAAAGGAGAAAGTTAAAAGTCAAAATAGATTGCCTTTTACTCTTTACTCTTTGATCCTGACAGTATCAGTCGGCTAAGGCATATTTACTTGGCATCTTTTAAGGATTGGGGACAAGAGGCAAGGGCGCAGGGAGAAAGGAGCAGAGGGGAAAGAGGTAATTTTTGTATTCTCTCCCCTGCCCCCTGCCCCAGTCCCCTATTCAACTCAATTGGTAGTAGTGGGTTGGAGGAATCGCTTAATTTCACCACAGGCAATATAAGACTTGCCATCAGGTGCTGTTTTGACTTCATCAACGACGTAAAGCATTCCTTCCTCGCGAACCGATCGCGGAAAACGCATGTTCCAATCCGGTTCATATCCGTCGGAAACTACCCTAGCACGTAGCTTGCTGCCATCTTTGACACACTGAACTAAAATGCTGTCTCCTACACTGTCAGTTGTGGGAAGATCGGCAGCACTGGCAGGGCCTTTAGAAGCTTTGCCTGTGTTAGTTACATACGATTGTCTAGGAGCGACAAAGATATCGGCTTCACCGGGTTGAGCAAAACGGGTGATATTACCACGTACACGGTAGAAAGTGGCATCGCTTGAGAGTTCGAGTCCTTCAACAACATAGCGTGCTCCCTCGGCACGAATGGCGCGGGGAAACTGGACGTTTTTGGTTGAATCGTAGCCTTCGGAAACGATTTTAATCCGTAGTTTACCGCCTTCACGAACACAGTACAACTCAACACCTGAACCGACTTCATTCACAATCGGCATCGCGTACACTTCATCGCCAGCAGTGACACCGCGACCTGCCAAATCGCTGCGATTGCGCGTCATCGTCTGGTAAGTCTGATCGCGCATCTCTTTCCGTCCCGCATTGCCTAGAGCTTTTTGGGCGATCCGACCTGCAAAATACTCAAGCTGATCGATCTCTTCAGCAATTTCAAAATTCTCATTCAACCCTCTATCACGCAAATCTTTCACAAGCGCACGGAGGATTTCTTCAGCTTCTTGATGCCTGCCATGTTCAGCTAGATCGAGAGCAGTCTCTTTGGCCTTAGCGATGGTGAGGCGACTCAGTTCAAGAGTGATATGGCTCGTAGAGGCAAAAGCTGCTTCCTCAACGGTACCAACTTTGGCGACGACATCGACTGTACCTGACACGCTTTGAATCAGGCCATCTTGGACAACATCAGCGCTGTAATGCAACTTCATTACTGGTAAATCACCAATTTGAGCGCTTGATATCACCAAACTCAAGCCGAGAAGTTTGTCTTCACCCTCGTAAAGCTCTCCCAAGGTGAGAACAGCTTGACCAGCGTCATTCTGGGTAACTTTAGCAAGACTTAAGGTATCAACAAGGCTGACACCATCAGCTAATTCCAGCGTCACCTTGAGATTCTGTCCCACTACTGCTCTAAGGCTGTCTAGCTCAATACTAAACACTTCAGTTGCTTCATCGATGCTTTGAATGAAGTAGAAGTTGCCCGTGGCGGCTCTTGCCATCCCAATCAGCAGGTCTTCATTGAAACCCTGGGCAAAACCTAATGTAGTTGTAGTAATACCTTCCTCAGCTTTTTGCCCTGATGTCGCTGTCAGTATTTTGGGGTCTTGAATGCCCATATTGGCATGACCATCTGTAAGCAGAAGAACACGGTTGATTTTTTGCGGATCAAGTCTCGTCTTCACGTGTTCACAGCCTTTGAGCCATCCACCGGATAAGTTGGTAATACCGCCTGCTCTCACCTTGCGGATAGAATTTTTCAGTGCGGCCTTGTTAGTTACAGCTTGGGGTGGTACAGCACTGTCCACTTCATCGTCGTAAACAACTACTGAGAGAATGTCATCTGGCTCAAGTTGATCTACCACCGATTCGGCGGCTTTGAGGGCGTGATGCAAGGGAGCGCCAGCCATAGAGCCGGAACGGTCAATTACAAGAGAAAGGTTGAGGTTACGTCGGGGAGATTCAGCGATATCAGCACGAAAACGTAGCAGAATATTAGTCTTTAATGAAGATCCTGCGGGGAGGATAGACTGGTCAAATTCGTAACTTGTCTTAATCATTTTTTATATCCCTCAAAGTTGTCTTTTATCAGCTACAAGCCTTATAATGCCGGGACAGTCGGTGCTTTCTTTAGTTTACCCAAAAATCATTTTATTCAGTGTTTGGATAGTATATTATGTAAGATTTTATAGTCAGATAACTTCACCAGCGTAGGCAAAGCCCGTCGTAAACATCGCTCTTGCGGGAAAAGTTTATGATCTATTGACTTTATCCTTCCCCACTCCCTAGTACTGAAAGGCGATCGCACTGGTCACTATTGCGGGAAACTGAAGGCAGATATATTAGGAGAGGAGAACCTAATGAGTTGGACTAAAGTTCTTGCAGTCGAAGCACTTTCCCCAGGTACGCGACAAGTGGTGAAAGTTGGCAACCGGAAAATTCTGGTTTTGAATCACGAAAATCAGCTTTATGCTGTAGATAACACCTGTCCTCACTTAAAATTGCCTCTGAAAAGTGGGAAAATCAATGAAAGTGGGGCAATTGTTTGTTCCTTTCATCACAGTGCTTTTGACCTACGGACTGGTGAGGTAAAAGACTGGTGTTCTTGGCCACCTGGTGTAGGTAAGGTACTCTCGTTAGTTTCACAACCAAAGACACTGCCAGTGTTTCCGATTCGTGTGGAAGAAGGTAGCATCTGGGTTGATGTGCAAGAGGAATAGTACCCTCTCCCTGAATTTACCGAAACAGTGCTGAGTAAAAACCCAATAAAAACCCCAGCCGATGAGTTTAGCTGGGGTTTCTATCACAATTTACCTATTTTCAGAGATATACGAGTTATGGATTGAGAGAATTGAATATTTTCTCAACTTATTGGAACGCTTTGCTGTGATGTAATATTGGGTTGTGTGTTGCCATTACCAGCTTCTATAGAAGCTGTAGCACTTTGAGATTGTCCTAAATTCACTTTGAATACCTTGCTTTGCTCTTGCTCCAGTTTAGGTAAAGTCAAAATTAAAATCCCATCTTTCAGGTCTGCCTTAACTTGTTGATTCTGAACTTTGGTTGGTAGAGGAACTACTCTAACGAAGTTGCCATACCGGAATTCAGAATGAACTCTAGCGTTAGATTGGGAATGTTTTTCGTAACGATGTTCACCAGCAATAGAAACTGCATCTTGAGTAACTTGAATATCCAGGTCTTTAGCTTCCACACCTGGAATCTCAACTCTTAATAGCAACTCTGAACCATTATCATGTAATTCAACAGCAGGAACCCATGCTGTTCTCTGTGATGGAGAAATATCTGAGTTGCTGCGTTCGGCTGCTGTAAGCTCAGAGAAGAGTTGATCCATTTGACGACGCAGAATCTCCATTTCACGGAATGGTTCCCAACGAATGAATGCCATATCTCAATCTCTCCTTAACTTTCTAATTCACTTTTGGGTAATCAAACAAAGTTTTAGAGGTATTTAGAGGTTTTAGACATTTAAAAGTATCGAACCTCTAGTTTTTTAGAGAGAAGCTTTATTTGCTGTGTTTCTTCTCTCTAGTAAGTAATTTAATAAAATAAAAATAAAAAAACAGTTGGGTAAACCGTACATAGATAAGTTGGATTTACCGTATCAAACAAAAAAAGGATGAAAAGCTTGAGGATAGTTGATATCAAAGCAAGTAAGTAGGCAATAATCATAGGACTTACGCAAAACTATACGCTGTAGAGGCAATATCCTTCGGAAAGCCGCAACTCTTGGAGACGCTCCGCGTAGCTTGCTTCTCCGTAGGAGTATGCGTCTACATGAATTGCCCTTACCTGAAAATAAGGGTTTCGGCTATTGTTTGCGTAAGTCCTGAATCAATTCAACTACATTACGTAATGTAAAATTAATTAAATTATCTTGTAGTCAGTGGCTTTAGTCCTATTCTCAGGGCTAGAGCCACTGAGTATTCTCCTGACAAAGACACTCTTGCTAGCTTGCTTCGCCACAGGAGTAAGGGTAACGCTGCCACTCGTTCACGGAGCCTCCCATAGAGAAGAGAAGACAGTTACTCAACTTTTCCGTACACCCTGTGCTGAAGTATGGTGGTAAGCGACGATGATTTTATTTAGAATCTTGTAACAGAGTTTTGCTTTCTGATTTAATGTTCAGCTTGATTACACAAATTACTCTTAATTGAAAACTAATTTAGTAACTTATATGGATGATCAAAAAATAAAAATTTTATTAGTTGATGACAACTTAGAGAATTTACGTTTTTTATCAGACATCCTTCAACACCAAGGTTATCAGGTACAAAGTGTCATTTCGGGACAATTGGCAATCAATACAGCATTTGCTTATCTTCCTGATTTGCTTTTACTAAACGTTCTCATGCTAGAGAGAGATGATTGTGAAGTATATCAAAGCTTGAAACTTAACGATCAGACTCAAGAAATTTCGATAATTTTGTTTGGCCCTTTAGATGAATTACCTGAAAAGATAAACGTCTTCGATTTAGATGATATTGGTTATATTAATCAACCATTCCAAACTAAAGAAGTTTTATTACGCATCCAAAATCAACTCACTCTCCAAAAGCTGAAAAAACAGTTAAAGGAAAAAAATGCCCAACTGCAACAAGAGATTAAACAGCGTCAACGAGTTACTGTTGAGTTAAATATTCGTAACAGACAAATAGAAGAGATTTTTAAAGAAATTCCCGTTAGTTTTGGCAAAGCCTTTTGTAAAGAAATTTACCAAAGCGAACGCCTTGTAGTTGAAGCTGCCCTGGAGAAGAGTGAAAATCAGTATCGCCACCTAGTGGAGACATCCCAGGACATGATCTGGTCAGTGGATATTCATGGACTAATTACGTTTGTCAACCCGGCAGTCAAGCAGATTTATGGCTACGAACCCCAAGAAATGATTGGGCGTGCCTTGACTGATTTCATCTCACCGACACAAGTTGCTCAAGATAAAGTAGCCTTTGAACGTGTTTTTCAGGGAAAGCCTATTTTCCAACATGAGACTACCTGTGTTGCCAAAGATAGTACCTTACTTTATCTGATGTTTAATGCGATCGCATTACAAAATGAAGATGGTCTGGTTATAGGGATGACAGGCACTGCTAGTAATATTACACAGCGCCGAAAAGTAGAAAAATTACTCCAAGAAAGCGCGATCAAGCTCCGCAATCATAACCTAGTGCTAACACAATTGGCACAAAATCAGACACTTTATCAAGGTGATTTGAAAACAGCCTTGAGTAAAATCACAGAAACAGCTGTCAAGAATATTGGGATGGAACGAGCTAGTGTCTGGCTGTATGATGAAACAGGCATGAAAATCCAGTGTTTTGATCTATTTGAGGCTAGTCGCAATCAACATAGCGAAGGACTTTCCTTATCAGCAGCCGACTATCCAGCTTATTTTGCAGCTTTGCAGCAAGACCAACCAATCGCCGCAGATGACGCTCATACGGATTCTAGAACTAAAGAATTTTCTGCGTCTTACTCAAGATTAAACATCACTTCAATACTCGATACACCCATCAGACTAGAGGGAAAGACCGTAGGAGTTTTATGTCTGGAGGCTGTAGGAGTTACTCATCATTGGACGCTAGAAGACCAAAATTTCGCTCGTTCTCTGAGCAATTTAGCATCCTTGGTGCTGGAGGCAAAAGAACGTCAACGCGCCGAAGCAGCGCGACGGGCTTCTGAAGAAAAGTTAGCATCAGCTTTTCGGTCATCTCCCGATCCAATTGCCTTAATTACTGTTCCCAAGAAACGCTACGTCGAAGTTAACGACAGCTTTTGTCGGTTTTTTGGTTATTCTCGTTCTCAGGTTATCGATCACACCGATAAAGAATTGAATATTTGGGTGAATCCAGAAGAATATAATTTTCTCACCCGTATTCTGCAACAAACAAAAGCCATCCGCAACTATGAAATTGATGTCTGCACTTCAGCAGGAGAAATCAAGACAACACTGTTGAGTGCAGAAATGATCGAGATTGATGGGCAATGGTACGTACTGGGCACTGCGAAAGATATTACTGAACGCAAGCAGGCAGAAAATGAAAGTCGTTTGCTGCTGTTGACAACCCAAGCCATCACTCGCGCCAGTGATGTCAACAGCGCCTTAGCAGTGGTCTTGCGCTTAATTTGTCACACCATTGGCTGGGATTTCGGCGAAGCATGGATACCTAATGAAGATGAGACTGTTTTAGAACATAGTCTAGGTTGGTACGGCGAAGAGAGCAGTTTAGAAGAATTCTGCCACCAAAGCCAAACTGTGAAATTTTCTTTGGGAGTGGGATTACCAGGAAGAGTTTGGCAGAGTCAAGAACCAGAATGGATAGAAGATGTTTCTAAAGTTACAGAACCAGTTTTTTTGCGATCGCTACAAGCAGCAAAGGTGGGATTAAAAGCTGGTTTTGGTGTTCCCATAGTGGCTGGAAATCAAGTACTAGCTGTTTTAGTGTTTTTTAAACGTAGTTCAGTATCGGTAGATCGGCGCTTGCTTTTGTTAGTCAGTGCTGTTGCTGCTCAGTTGGGTGGATTGATTGAGCGCAAAACCCTAGAACAAGAACTAGCACTCAGAGAAGCTCGCCTCAATGCCTTTTTTAGCAGTGCTCCCGTCGGCATGAACATTGTAGATAACCAGCTGCGATTTGTCCAAATCAACCAACTGCTGGCGGAGATTAATGGACTACCCCAGCAAGATCATATTGGTAAGACAATCCATCAAGTTTTACCCCAGATGGCCTCCTTGGTGAAACCAATCTATCAACAGGTTCTGTTGACTGGTCAACCCATTCTCAATCAAGAATTAAGCAGTGCATCAATTAAACAACCAGAGATTATTCGCCACTTCTTAGCTTCTTATTTTCCGATTCCTGGTGAGGGCGATCGCCCCTCTGGTGTCGGCACAGTTTTAGTAGAAATTAGCTATCGCAAACATGTCGAACAAGAACTGCGTTTAGCAAACGAACGCCTACAATATCTACTTACTTCTAGCCCTGTAGTCATTTATAGCAGCAAAACATCAGAGGATTTTAGCACGACTTTTATCAGTGAGAATGTTAAAGAAATGGTGGGCTACGAAGCGCGAAAATTTATCGAAAATTCCAGTTTCTGGCTTCATCATGTCCATCCACAAGATATTGAAATCATCTCGAAAAAGTTTTCCAAACTTGTTGAGCAAGAGTATATCTCTTACGAATACCGATGGTTACACGCTGATGGAACTTATCACTGGTTCTACGAAAAGATGAGGTTAATTTATGACGAAGCTAACTACCCTATAGAATGTGTTGGTTATTGGGCAGACATTAACGATCGCAAATTGGCAGAATTAGCTTTGCAGTCAGGTCAACAGCGATATCAACTTTTAGCAGAAACCTCACCAGCTTGCATATTTCATACTGATGTGGATGGCAATGTATTATATTTTAATCAACGCTGGAGTGAAATTACTGGATGCAGTTTAGAAGAGTCTCTGGGAACAGATTGGATAAATGCTGTACATCCAGACGATCGTGAGCAACTATTGTTGGCATGGAATCAAGCAAGAAATGCCAAGTTAATGCATAAGTACGAGCATCGCTTCTTGCGTGATGACAATACAATTGTCTGGGTAATTTGTCAGGCTTTGCCAGAATTTGGAGAGAATGGAGAAATTAAAGGCTACATTGGTACGATTACAGACATTACCGAGAGAAAATTAGCAGAAGAAGCCTTGCGGGAGAGTGCAGAACGAGAAAGAGCGATCGCCCAAGTAATTCAAAGGATGCGCCAAACACTAGATTTAGAGACGATATTTGCGGCTACGACTCAAGAATTACGGCAAGTACTCAATTGCGATCGGGTTGTTGTCTATCGTTTCAATCCCCAATGGAATGGTGAATTTGTTTCTGAGTCAGTGGGTAACGATTGGATTTCTCTAATAGAAGAACACAACAATGACCCTCATCTCACAGAGGATGTCTTACAAGATGGGCGTTGCCTAGCAAAAATTTTGAATAGTGCCGATAGCCTGGAAGATTCTGATCTGCAAGCAACCCAAGGTTCAAGTTTCCTCTGTGTCCCGAACATTTACGACGCCGGGTTTCAGCCTGCTTACATCAATCTCTTGGAGCGCTTTCAGGCAAAAGCTTATATTATTGTCCCTATTTTGTATGGTAGTCAGCTTTGGGGATTACTAGCAAGTTATCAAAATTCCGCTCCCCGTCAATGGAAAGCAGGAGAAGTCAACATCGTAGTTCAAATTGGCAATCAGTTGGGTGTTGCTTTACAGCAGGCACAATTGCTAGCGCAAACTCAAAGGCAGTCACAAGCATTGCAAGAAGCTGTGATCGTTGCTGATGCTGCTAACCGCGCCAAAAGTGAATTCCTCGCCAACATGAGCCACGAACTACGTACTCCACTCAATGCCATCCTTGGTTTTACCCAAGTCATGAGCCACGATCATGCTCTATCTATTGAACATCAGCAAAATCTAGCAATCATTAATCGTGCTGGTGAACATCTCCTCAACTTAATCAACGACATTCTGGAAATGTCTAAAATTGAAGCCGGTAGAATAACATTAAATCTCAACAGTTTTGACTTAATTCGCCTCTTGGAAAACCTGGAAGAGATGTTGCGCTTCCGTGCCACCTCCAAAGGATTAGAATTGATATTTGAATATACATCTTACCTACCCCAGTACATCCAAGCTGACGAAAGTAAACTGCGTCAAGTGTTGCTTAACCTCCTGGGAAATGCAATCAAATTTACTGATACGGGTAGGGTAATACTACGGGTGAGACTGGGGACTGGGGAGTGGGGAGCAGAGAGGAAAGAGGAAAGAGGTAATTCTTCATTCTCCCCCTTTCCCCCTGCTCCTTGCCCCTCTGCCTCTTCATCCCAATCCCTAATCGTCGAGGTAGAAGATACTGGTCGCGGTATTGCCCCACAAGAAATTGAATTGCTGTTTGAAGCTTTTGGACAAACTGAAACTGGAAGGAAATCACAACAGGGAACAGGACTAGGTTTAGCAATTAGCCGCAAATATGTACAACTAATGGGGGGAGATATTAGCGTCACTAGCACTATTGACGAGGGAAGTAAATTTGCTTTTGATATTCAAATTTGTCTAGCCGCAGCCAGTGAAATTCAGATCAAACAAGCTAGACGCCAAGTTATTAGTTTAGCGCCCGCTCAAAGTGAATACCGCATCTTGGTGGTTGATGACTCCACAGACAGCCGTTTAGTGCTAGTGAAAATTCTGACATCCATCGGCTTTGCAGTTCAGGAAGCAGCTAATGGCAATGAAGCGATCGCACTTTGGGAAACATGGCAACCACACTTAATCTTAATGGATATGCGGATGCCGATTATGGACGGTTATGAAGCTACAAAAGTTATTAAAACTAGAGAAGAAACTTCAATTGAAAATCGCAAGACTATTATTATTGCTCTAACTGCTAATGCTTTTGAGGAACAACGAGAGGCAACAATCAAAGCGGGTTGTGATGATTATATTAATAAGCCGTTCCGCGAGGAAGAATTACTAGAAAAGTTGAGCGAATATTTAGGAGTTCAATATATTTACCAAGAAGAAAGCTATCAGCTAACAAATGCAACCCAACAAGGAACAAAATCAATGTTGACGCTCACGGATTTAGTTCCTCTATTATCTAAAATGTCACCGGAATGGGTTCAACACGTGTACACTGCCGCAGCCCAATGTAGTGATGACCTGATTTTGGAATTGATTGAGCAAATCCCTTTAGAAAATGTTCCACTGGGAGATTTTATTAAGAATTTAGCTCATGATTTTCAGTTTGAGAAAATTATGGAATTGACGAGTATTGCTGGAGTGTTATCGAGTTAGTAATTTACACTTTGGCAATTTTGTCAATCTGCCAGCATTCAGAAATAATCACAGGTACTTCAGCTTGACTAATGGGGGCGGGTTTCATGTCGCGGTAGTCCAGCAATTGAACTAAGATCAGGTAGGCGATCGCTAAAATCACAGAAATCGCACCTGTAAGAATGGCAATTATTTTCGAGCGGTTCATTAGTAGTTCCTGTAATGCAAGTTATTGTGCTGTGCCTATATCCACATTAATACTTAGCTCTGATTTGTCTACAGTATTGGTGCGAATATCGAATTTACTTTCATATAGATAGTAATTATCAGGTATCCGAATCAACTGTTTGCCCTGCTTCTGAGTTCTTCAACCTACTCATTAGTTGCTGCTTCTAGCCAGACTTCCACATCATCTGTTAGCAACTTATGTGCTGCGTCCATCATTGATGCTGCGATGTCTTTGAGGTCTTCCCGGTTGTTCAAGTAAGTTTTCAATGCTTCCATTGGGTCGATGCTGCTACTCGCACTCAATTCGGGAATTCGGGGCCTGGCTAATTGACTCACTAATTCTGCTTGAATGGTGTAGGTATGAGCAGAACTTAAAGCAGTATGCAGAGAGGAACTGTCAATTAAATCCATCTGTTCGGAGCGGAGTTTGTAAATTAGCCGCACTACAGCATCTTGAATATCATACTTTGCGATCGCTTTCATTAACAACGCTTGCGGATCGTCTGCTTTTGAGATATCCACCTCAATGGTTTGGAAAGTCCGAACTGTTAAGGGACAAAATTCCCACTCAGCTTTTCCCCGCTCCAGTTCCAGCATTACATAGCCTTTATCTTCCTTTTCTTCACTAAAATCTACTCGCTCAATACTCCCTGGATAAATCACCGGCGGGTTGTTAGATTTATTCAAGTTTTGATGGCGGTGGACGTGTCCCAACGCTACATAGTCAAAACAAGGTCGCGTTAGCAAAGATAGGGGTAGAGTAAAGCCTTTACCTACTGCCAAAAAGCGTTCTGCGCCCAAGGTAGCATTGTCAGCCATCAAGTGAGCCAGAAGGATAGTTGGCACATCAGGGTCAAGACGGCGAATTTCTCCTTCCATAACAACTCGCAGACGTTCCGTTAACAGTTCGTTGACTTCTGCTAAAGATGAACCTTCAGTCTCTTGGCGAGTCATCAGGGTGGAACGGGTTAGCCAAGGGAGGGTGATTACTTGCACTTTGCCATTGCGGGTTTCGATGCAGTGAGTAGTTAATGTGTCACCGACAACAAATCCGGGCACTCCCAAAGTGCGGTAAATATTTAAACTCGCTCCTCCCTGTCCTTGGGAGTGTTGGTCGTGGTTGCCTACCAACAACACTGTTGGAATATTGGCATCCATGAGGCGGCGAAACTGGCTAGCAAAAGCTTGTTGTACATAAGGTGGTGGTGTCGCATCCGGGAAAGCATCACCACCAAATATCACCATATCGACGGCATCTGTCAGCGCTCGGTCAATACATTTAGATAATGTATTGACAAAATCCTCCAATCGTGTATTTAATCCAGTTGCGGGATTAATTCGTCCGTGGGAGAAGCCGCTTCCCATGTGGATATCGGAGAGGTGGAGGATTTTAATCATAATTTGTCATTTGTCTTTTGTCATTTGTCCTTTGTCTAATACTAATGACTAATGACTAATGACCAATGACTAAATGTGAATTCCACATTCTGTTTTATCACTTCCCCGCCAGCGTCCAGCACGTTCGTCTTCACCTTCGCCTACTTTGGTGGTGATGGGTTGGTCGCCGATGCTGGGATAACCTTGGTCGTGGAGGGGGTTGTAGATGACTCCATGTTCAGCCACGTAAACCCAGCTATCTTGACGTGTCCAAGTAGCTATGGGATTTACTTTCAGCCGACCTTTATTATCTAATTCAAATATGGGCATATTCGCACGGGTTACTGCTTGGTCACGGCGGCGGCCAGTTATCCAAGCGACGCTGTTGAGTTCGTCTAAACCTCGTAGCAGTGGTTCAATTTTTGTAATGTGATGGAATTTGGCAATATCCTTGTCCCAGAGTTTGTCGCCGTATTTGGCTTCAAAGGCTTCGCGGGTGTCTACATCTGGAGTTTTGAAAGTTTGCAGATCAAGGTTGTAGATTTCTTTGGCTTTAGCAACTAACTCTAGGCTTTCAGGGAAGTGGTGCAAGGTGTCGAGAAAGATTACAGGAACGGGATGCTTTAGTTCAGTGTAAAGAATATGGGTAATTATCATGTCATCCACGTTAAAGGCGCTGGTTTGCACCAGTCCCGTTGGGATATTTTCTATAGACCATGCCAGTACTTCTTTGGGAGTGGCAGTTTCAAATTGCTCATTTAATTTTTCTAAGTCAAAAGCGATCGTTTGGTTTCTAGATGCCGTGGATGCTGTCATGATAATCTTATGTTCAAATATTTTTACCTTGATTAAGATTTATTTTACCCCATAAAGGCGCGTATTCCGCTCGGAGATAAGGTAATTATTCTGTTCGGAAATTACTACATTTTGGGTATGGAGTATTGGCGTTGTCTTATTTTTGATATTGAGTAAAAATTAATACACTGGTCAAAATTACGGTATTTACTAAGAAATTTTACGGTAATTTAAGTTTTACAGTGCTTTTATAGATATTTATACTGATTTTGATATGGTTAAGGAACTATTAAAAAAAAGGATTTTACTTAAATGAACAATTCAAAATTCAGCAATCCACTAGGCCAATCTATAATTATGGGCGCTTTAATGATGTTAACCAGCGTTGGCATTATTACAATAATGAACTTTTTCTAAGATCATAATTTCTAATTTTAGCAATAAGACTTCATATAGTCCTGCTCAAAACTGAGTGGGGCTTTTACTTTTATTATCTAGATAAATCCGTGTATATCAACTTACTTCTGTAACTTTTGGCAGAGAATAATTCTAAAGCCGTGTTTTTACGTAGTTTTACATCAGAGAAATTTAGAATAGGGATGCGATCGCTATTTACCTTACGCCTAGTGACCGATTGGCGCTTTCGCTCCTGCACCGCCTTTGCCCAGGAATAGCAACAGGGGTAATGAGCAAAGGAACGCCACGCCTACGACTCGAAAGCAATCAGCGTAAGACAAAACAGCAGCTTGAGTCTCTACTGTTTGACTTAATAAAGCTAGTGCTTGTTGTTGAGCTGTTATTGCATCCATACCTTGGCTTTGGAGTGCGCCGTTGAGTGCATCTAGGCGCTGATTGGTTTCTGGGTCATAAACACTAAGTTTCGTTAACAGGATGGCTCGATGAAAAGCTTCTCGTCGGTCAAGCAGAGTGGTGAGTAGGGCAATGCCAATGCTACCACCCAGTTGTCGGGTGAGGTTGTAGAAACCAGAACCGGCAGAAATATCCTGTTTAGGTAGTCCTCCTAATGTTGCCAGACTTAAAGGAAGAAACATCAACACAGTAAAAGCTCCACGCCATACCAATGGCCAAAATAAATCATCTGTGCCGGTTTGTGGGGTAATGGCTGCTAGTTGAAACATGACTCCAGATGTTCCGACAGCACCCATTGCAATTAAAATTCGAGCATCAATTTTGGTGGATAGCTTACCTAATAGCACCATAACGATCGCAGACGCTAAAGCCCCAGGTGCTAACAATAGTCCTGTCTGCGTTGCCGTAAAGTGCAGCACACTCTGAGCGAAAATTGGTACAGCAAAAAGTGCGCCATAAAGTCCCATACCCACCACGGCTGATAACAAACTTCCAGCAGCTAAAGAGCGGTGACGCAAAACTCTTAAATCCACCGCAGGATGGGCTATTTTCAATTCGTACCAAATAAATAGTCCCAATCCGATAGTACTGGCGATCGCTAAGGTAGTAATGAAACCAGAGGCAAACCAATCATTTTTCTCTCCTTCCTCTAACAAAGTTTGCATACAGCCGATCGCAATCACCAAAAACCCAATCCCCAACCAATCGACGGCTTGGCTTTGGGTCTCGCTTTTATCTTTATCTTTGGGCAAAAATACCAAGGACATGGCCACTGCAATGATGCCAAAGGGAATATTCACAAAGAAAATCCATCGCCAGCCCAAACCATCTACCAAAAATCCCCCTAAAGTTGGGCCGATGGCTGGCCCAGCAATTACACCTACTCCAAAAACTGCCTGTGCAAGACCCTGTTCAGCAGGTGGAAAAGTCTCGAACAAAATCGCTTGGGCTTTAGCTAGCAATCCGCCACCACATAAACCTTGAAGAATTCGAGAAATAACTAGCATTGGTAAATTAAATGCCAACCCGCATAAAACCGAGGCTAGGGTAAAGCCAATCAACGAGAAGATGAAGTAGGTTTTGCGCCCAAAGTAATCTCCTAGCCATGCAGATAAAGGAATTAAGACGACATTTGCGATCGCATATCCTGTCACCACCCAGCCGACTTCAGTGATAGTTGCTCCCAAGCTGGCTTGGATATCAGTCAGGGCAACGTTAACAATACTGGTATCAATAACTTCTAAGATTGCACCAAGGGAAGCCGTGAAAGCGATCGCCCACTTCAATGGCCCCTGGACATAACCAAATTGGTCAAGACTAGAATGTTTAATGTTGGTAGCCATTGTTAGGACGAGTAATAATTCGTAATTTGTAATTAAGAAGCCTAGATGAAACCTGACTTTCTTTTTTTATATATGCAGCTTTATTTTCGATAAGCGATCGCAATTCCTTTAGGCATAAGACTTAAATGTATGCACAGTAACGATTCTAGATTTATTATAATTGTTTATATTTGGCTTCATCAACTATAGATTTGTCACACAAAAACTCAAATAATTGCAATTAATTGCCGGCAGTAAAAAGCTAGTAGACAGCTTTGGTGTCAGCAAGGCTGGTAAAATCTAGCCATAGCGAAGAAGAGCAAATACACATGCCTACCGAAACTAACCCAGGAAATCAAACCACCACAGGTGCTGATGCTATTGATGAAGCGATCGCACAGGGAATTGATTTTGATGGTTCTCCCATTCCACCTGCCAAGCTAGACCTTTATGGTAAAGTTATGGCGCTAGAAGGCAATAGACAGCGCAGTGGCGTATCTAATACGATGCGATCGCGCATTGTGCGAATTGGTGCGAAACATATTCCCCAAGCAGAACTCGATCAATTACTTGTAGATGCTGGTTTCGCACCCCTAAAAGAGAAAGAAATTGCCTTTTTCTATAGTGGCAAATAAACATTGATGTTTTAAAGCAGTTTTCATCATAATTGGTAATGACGCCCTGTCAGCGTCATTACCAATTACTAATTGTTTAATTGTTTGAACCAAATAGACATTCCTAATTTTTGACTAATGGTTCATGTTATATCAAGTCCGGTTAAACACTTATAAAACGTCATTGCGAGTGGAACGTTCGCGGAGCGTCTCTAAGAGTTGCAATCCCAATGTCTCTGCGATTGCTTCACTTCGTACCCTGCGGGAACGCCAAGGACGAACGCAATGATAACTAATTACCCGGACATGATGTTACAGCAGAATTCTGCGAAATTTTAAATTAACGCAAACCTAAAATTTCGGAAATCGCCGCGACAATATCTAAATAAAAGTTCCCTTTCACTGCCCGAAATAACTCAAATTTAGAGTCAGGTGCACCAAAAAACGGTCTGAGAAACCATCCTAACTGCATACCAACAAAGGCATAAAGCAATAACCAGGATCTTAAAATAGTAGTGCGGGTTTTTTTGCCAACTTCATCTTGTTGAGAAAGTAACTGCATTCCTTCATAAAGAAATTTAACGCCAAAAATGCCTGTAATGCCAAAAATCAATACATTCAGCAGTTTAAAAAATTGATAAGAATCGGGTGTAGTGATCAGAAAAAATAGCGTAACTGGTGCCAAGCTAAATAAAAGTACGCTAATCACTGACACAGATGTGAGCAACACAACAAAATGCTGTAGGATACTGCTCTTAGAACCAAACAAAACATTAAAAAAGAACAAAGTCGGGAAACAAATAGTCAGTGTGATTAAATAGAATACTGGAAGTTTAATAGCACCAGATAATGCCTGTGCCCAACTGTGGGATGCACCGATGATTGCTCCATAAAGGGCAAAGAATATAGAACTAGTTACGAATAGAGAACTGATTTTATTTTGTAATCTGATTCCCAGACGAATTTCTTCTAAGAATGACTGGCGATCGCGCAATAAATTAACCAACACACCAAATTGTTGAATTCCGCGATTTGGTTTTTTCAGCATAATTTTATGTTTTGTAAAATTACTAATGACTAATTAACGGAATCCAAAGAGATAGCTAAGAGATTTAATGACGCTTAAATAGAAATTACCTTCTCTTTCGCGGAATAGTTCAAACACAGAACCAGGTGTGCCAAAAAACGGTCTGAGAGTCCATCCTAACTGACTGCCTACGAAAGCATAAAGAAATAGCCAAAATTGTAAAATTTTCTGGCGTGTCTTGCTACCTTCATCATCTTGTTCTAAAACTAAACTTGTGGCTTGATATAAAGACGAAACACCAATAAATCCAGTGATGGCAAAGATAAAGACATTTAACAAAATTAAAAATTGGTAATTATTGGTGGTAATTAAGAAAAACAGTGTGATTGGGGCAAAGCTAAATAAAAGTACGCTCGTAACCGAAACCGCAGTTAAGACTAATGCTAAATGCTGTCCAAAAGTCCGCTTTGAACCAAAAATAATGTTAGCAAAGAACAACGTTGGGATACAAATTAGGAGTGTGATTAAATAAAGGGCGGGGAGTTTAATGGCGGAAGATATCGCCTGCATCCAACTATGGTATGCACCAATGATTCCGCCATAAGCAGCGATAAATAAGGAACTGCAAACCAGCAGTGAAATGATTTTGTTTGGTAATCTCGTACCTTGACGAACTTCCTCTAGAAAACCTTGGCGATCGCGCAGGAATCCAATCAGCACAGCAAAGTATTTGATTCTTAAAGATTTCTGTTCTCTCATGTTATCCTCACACAGATAAAATTCTAAGTTTCATCTAAATAATCACCGCCAGAACCATACTTCCAAGCATCAATCAAACGATGCCAATAATATTGTTGTTCATTTGGTTGATTCTTAATCCATGTTTCTAGCATTGGACTTAGGGAAAACAAGGCAGTGTATACACCTAAATTACTGTAATGTAACATCCAATCTAACAAACTTGCCAAACCTACTTGCGGAATTATTTTGGCAACGATTCCCGGATGAGATAAACCAGTTTTTAACAGTGTTTGCGTTAGTGCCGAAAACTGCACTATATCTTGTAAAAATGGTTTTAGCACTGGTGTACCTAACTGTTGCATTTCCTGAAATACTGCCGAGAGTAGTTGGTTAATTTGATCTGGAGAAATTTTTTGATTTACACCAACACTCATCGCCCTTTGAAACAACCAGGTGACAGTCAAACTTGGCTGATAGGGTTGGAGCAGTGCTAAGGCTTTTGCAGATAATTGTTCTGTTTCCAGCGCCTCGCAAATGCCGTAAGTTAAACGCTTCAGGTGACGCACCATTGCCCCAAAACCACCAAAACTCAAGGGAGATTGACTACCACTGCTATCTCCGGCTGGTAGAATGCGACTCCAAGGAGTTTTTAGCGGACTTTGGCGATAGGTGGGAAAGAAACCAAATAGTGCCCGTTGAAATTTCAGCTTGCTCAACTCCACTCCCTGATATTCTGGTAAAAGACGCAGATATTCCTCAAATAGAGCCTCTAAACTCAAACGTTGAGGATGTGCATCCATGTAGGTAAACAAATAAGTAGTTCTGCCATTTCTGGCTGGGAAAGCTTCCCAAAAGTATTGACATTGATTTTGCAAAGATGTGAATGATAATAACAAGTCGCCTGAGTTATTTTCTGGAAAACCTTGAGCGCAACTTCCCACAACCAAGCACAGGGCGTCTGGTTTTTTGCCTTGGCGTGCTTGTTGGGTAATGGGTGAAAGATGTCCCATCGCATCGATTAATAACCGAGTTTTAAATTGATTATTTACCATCACCCCATCTGGATGAACTACCGCATCGCTAAAGGGTGTGTTTTCTAACAACTTTCCACCAGCAGCGAGAAATCGGGTTTTCAAGGTAGCCAGCAGATAAACTGGATCTACACCGATATTCAAAACATCCTCTACCCAAACTTCTGTACCGCCATCAAAACTAACTCGTGCTGGATTATATTGAGTAGCGATCGCAGTTGCTAATTCCTCCTCTGTTAGCAAGTTCAATTCCACAAATACATCTAATTCTTTACGAGAAATATTCCACTCTTGTTCTCTCCCTCGCAAAACTCCACGTTCCATCAACGCCACCCGCAGTCCCTTCACCGCCAAGGCGCAACCAATTAAAATGCCTAAAGTGCCACCGCAGATAATGACATCGAAGTCCACAGTGCCTAAAGGCTGTTGACTTTCTTTAACTAATGTTGCGACAGGTGCGGAGTTTTCTCGCAAAGATGTGAGGATGCGATCGCTTTGGCGCAATCCTCTTAAAACATCGCCGGGTAATTGGGAAAGAATTTCTTCAGTTAAAGACATTTTGGAAAAACTAAACTCTATATTCCAAAACTACCTGAGAATGAAGAAAGTAGATATGCTCATCGCCAATTACTAATTACAAATTACCTGAGCCTTCTGCCTCCTGAAAGAGGTGAGTAAAAAAAATTGAAGTCAGATGATAAATATTATTCGATATACTCTATAATTCTCATAATTACGGTATCTATCTAGAAATACCGTAGATTTAGGGGTGATTCTGATGAGCAAGTCGCAACAACCAACACAATTAATTAAATTCCTCAGTCAGGGGATGCAGGCTTATGTCATGAAAGCTTTGCAGACTATACAACTATGGTATCAACACACAATTAGAAGTTGGTTGAACGGAGGCAGTGTACAAAGCTTTGTAAGTCTATTTTTAATAAGTATTTTTTTGAGTATAGCAGTTGCCTCCTGTTCAGGAAGCAGTTCAGCTAGCAAAAATGATGTCAAATTAAAACTCGTTTCATTCTCTGTCACCAAAGCCGCTCATGATCAGATAATTCCCAAATTTGTCGAAAGCTGGAAGAAAGAACACAACCAAAACGTCACGATTGAGGCGACTTATGGGGGTTCTGGCGCTCAAGCGGCTACAGTCATTGATGGTTCGCAAGAAGCAGATATAGTACATTTGGCACTTCCTCTAGATGTGATCAAAATTCAGCAAGCAGGTTTGATTAAATCAGGTTGGGAAACCAGATATCCGAGAAATGGTATTGTCAGTAAATCTGTAGCTGCGATCGTCACTCGTGAAGGTAATCCCAAAAACATTCAGACTTGGGCAGACTTGGCAAAAGATAATGTGAAAATAATTGCAGCTAACCCAAAAACTTCTGGTATCGCTATCTGGGAATTCCTAGCTTTTTGGAGTTCTGTGAGTTTAACAGGTGGTGATGAAACCGCAGCATTAGATTATGTCACCAAAGTTTATAAGAACATCCCTGTATTGACTAAAGATGCCCGTGAAGCTAGCGATTCATTCTTCCAAAAAGGTGAGGGGGATGTCTTAATTAACTACGAAAATGAGGTGATTTTGGCGCAAATAGGTGGATTAAAACTCCCTTATGTTGTACCTCAAGTTAATATTTCCATCGATAATCCTGTGGCTCTAGTTGATAAAAACGTTGATAAACACGGTACAAGAGAAGTTGCACAAGCATTTGTGAATTTTCTTTACTCCACAGAAGCTCAACGAGAATTTGCCAAATTACAGTATCGTCCTGTTAACCCCACCGTTACCCAAGAAGTAGCCTCAAAACAACCGCCAATTAAAACTTTATTTACCTCTCAAGATTTAGGTGGTTGGGAGCTTATCCAGAAAAAGTTTTTTGAAGATGGGGCAATTTTTGACAAAGTTCAAGCTGCTAGCAAAGCATGAACTTGACTTTTTCATGCAGCATTCTTTGTATAGTCACTTTATCTCAATTGATAATTTATGAGCTTTCATAGCCGATTTAAAGATAGCATTTTCTTCACATCTTTAATGATTCTTACCAGTAGTATCACTGCTTGTAACGGTGGACAAGAATTGAAAAGTCAGGTGAGTATTGATGGTGCAGCCGTGGGTTTTCCTATCTCTTTAGCAGTTGCAGAAGAATACCAAAAGGTTAAACCTGACGCGAAAGTTAGTGTTGCTTCCAGTGGTACGGGTGGCGGTTTCAGTAAGTTTTGCAATGGTGATATTGATATTGTTGGTGCTTCTCGTACCATCAGAAATGAAGAAATCAAAAAATGTAAAAGCAAGAATATTGAGTTTGTAGAGTTACCTATAGGTTTAGACGGCGTAGCTGTAATTGCAAATCGTAAAAACGACTTTGCTAAATGTCTAACCATTAAGGAAATGAATACAATTTGGAGTGCTAAATCAGACGGCAAAATCTTGACTTGGGATCAAGTTAATCCTAAATTTCCTAAGCTACCACTGAAGCTTTATGCTCCAGCTTCTGATACAGGAACTTTTGATTATTTAACTCAAGCTGTTACTGGCAAAGCCAAGAATGGCCGCACCGACTACACTCCTAGTCATAATCAAAATCTGCTAGTGCAAGGTGTTTCTGGAGATGAATCAGCATTGGCTTATGTAGGGATATCTTACTACATTCAAAACCAAGAAAAGCTCAATTTAGTTGCTATCGAAAATCTCAAAGGAGAATGCAAAAAACCAGTTCCGTTGGATAATGTCCTCAAAAATACCTATACACCTTTGTCTCGTCCCCTCTTCATTTATGCCAGCAAGATATCTTTAGATAACAAGCCAGCAGTCAAAGAATTTGTAGATTTTTATTTAGAAAATTCTTGGAAGTGGGTAGATGGTGCTGGATATGTAGCCCTACCTGATGAAGCTTACGTCAAGGTAAAACAAAAATTTGCTGCTGGTGAAACTGGGACAAAATTTCAAAAAGCCAAACCAGGTGAACCAATTACAAACTTTCTTTAGACAAATCCCCATTCAGATGTAACTTGATTTTTAGTCAAGATTTAACTGTTTATGCAAAATTACACTTCTCAAGACGATCCTTATTTATTACCTAGACAATCACTAGACAAAGATATATCTGAAGATATATCAGAAAGGATTGTGGGAGCGATTTTATTTGCTTGTGCTTTAGTTTCGGTTTTGACTACCTTTGGTATTGTCATAATTATTTTTCAGGAAACATTTGGTTTTTTCCAAGAAGTTTCCTTTGCTCAATTCTTTCTTGATACTAAATGGACGCCTCTATTTGCAGAGAGACATTTTGGCATTTGGCCTTTAATTAATGGCACTTTCTTGACTACAGCTATTGCTATGTCAGTGGCGATTCCTTTGGGTTTATGTTCTGCCATTTACTTGAGTGAATATGCTCAACCCAAAGTAGCAGCCGTTTTACGCCCAGCAGTGGAACTTTTAGCAGGAGTACCAACTGTAGTATATGGTTACTTTGCACTATTGTTTCTGACACCATTGCTGCGGCATATTATCCCTTTAGAAATATTCAATTCCTTGAGTGCCGGGGTAATGATGGGGATTATGATTACTCCCACCGTTGGCTCTATTAGCTTAGATGCTATTAAATCAGTTCCACGTTCTTTGCGGGAAGGAGCTTATGCTTTAGGTATCACTAAACTAGAAACTATTTTTAAAGTAGTTTTACCAGCAGCACTTTCAGGAATTATCGCCTCGATTATTTTGGGTATTTCTCGCGCTGTGGGTGAAACAATGACTGTCCTCATCGCCGCCGGACTACAGCCAAAGCTGACTATTAGTTTTGCAGAATCAATAGCAACAATGACAGCTTACATGGCACAAATTTCTGGCGGAGATAGTCCGCGTGGAAGTCTTAATTTCAAGACTTTATATGCTGTAGGTGCGGTTTTGTTTGTGATTACCCTATCTTTGAATATTGTTAGTTACTGGATTGCTAATCGTTACAAGGAAAAATACGAATAATAAATATGACTACGAGTTATCAAGAAGATGATTCCTTTGCATCTGGGGCAGAATTTACTGATAATGTTGACCAAAGGGAGAGCTTAGGAAAAGTATTTGAAGTAATTTTTTTCTTCGGTTTGATGATTGGGATATTTGTCCTAGCTTTGCTCCTTTTTGATATTTTGGGAGACGGATTAGGTAGATTTTTGTCCCCAGGATTTCTCACAGATACCCCTTCTCGTTTTCCTGACCAAGGTGGTATCCGTCCTGCTATTGTTAGCAGCATTTTATTGGGACTTGTTGTGATTTTTGTCACCGTCCCAATTGGTGTAGGAGCAGCTTTATATCTCGAAGAGTATGCACCCAAAGCTTGGTGGACAGCGATTATTGAGATTAATATCAGTAATCTGGCGGGTGTACCTTCTATCGTCTATGGATTGCTGGGTTTAGGAGTTTTCAATTATTTGCTTGGCTTTGGCCCCGCTTTAATTTCTGGTGCATTGACTTTATCTTTGCTGTCTTTACCAGTAATTATTGTCACCTCTAGAGAAGCAATTCGCGCCGTCCCGGATTCTCTGAGAAATGCTTCTTACGGTTTAGGTGTCACCAAATGGAAAACTATTAGCAGTCATGTCATACCTTATGCTGTTCCTGGTATTTTGACAGGGGTGATTATCTCTGTATCTCGTGCCATTGGTGATGCAGCATCTCTAATTGTTGTAGGTGCTGTAGGTTTTCTTACCTTTGACCCTGGTTTGTTCCAGAGATTTATGGCATTACCCATTCAAATTTACAGTTACATAACTCGTCCTGAACCGGGTTTTGCTAGTGCAGCAGCAGCAACAATTATTGCGTTGTTACTCTTGATTTTAGCTTTGAATGGTGTAGCAATTTATATTCGGCAACGTTTTTCAATCCGTTAGATAATTAAATATCTAATTTAATACATTCACAGATATTCGGAGATACGGAAAATGACTTATAGCAATAGTAGAAGTCAATCAGATAGTGCCACAATTGAACAAGGTAATAGCGTTTTCAATGTCGAAGGTGTGAAGGTATTCTATGGAGGATTTCTAGCACTTTTAGATGTCTACCTAAAGATTCCTGATAAACAAATTATTGCTTTTATTGGGCCTTCAGGATGTGGTAAAAGTACCTTATTGCGTTGCTTCAATCGGATGAATGATTTAATCCCTGGAGCTAAGGTAGAGGGTAGACTGAATTATCGCGATCGCAACATCTACGATTCTAAGATAAATTCGGTCAAATTACGCCGCCAAATCGGAATGGTTTTTCAAAGACCGAATCCTTTCCCTAAGTCAATATACGAAAATATTGCCTTTGCACCGCTTGCTAACGGTTACAAAGGTAACGTTGATGAATTGGTGGAAGATTCCCTCAGACGCGCTGCTATTTGGGATGAAGTCAAGGATAAACTCAAAGAGAAGGGAACTGCATTATCTGGCGGACAACAGCAACGACTTTGCATTGCGCGTGCGATCGCCATGAAGCCAGATGTATTATTAATGGATGAACCATGTTCTGCTCTCGACCCGATTTCTAGCCGCCAAGTAGAAGAACTCTGCTTAGAACTCAAGGAGCAATACACCATCATTATGGTGACACACAACATGCAGCAAGCTTCTAGAGTGGCAGATTTCACGGCTTTCTTCAATACAGAAATTGACGAGTATGGTAAACGTCGCGGCAAATTAGTTGAGTTTAATCCGACAGCCCAAATGTTCAGTTCTCCTCAAACTAAAGAAGCTGAAGATTATATCAGTGGACGCTTCGGTTAAAGAGCTTGTCCTAAGTATTTAGGATAATAGACAACCTTGTACAATAAGGTAAAACTTTGTACAGGGTTTTGTTTTGTGATATCAGACTCATTAAAATAGCGATCGCACTACAGACTCAATCTATCTATAATGCGTAGGAGAGGGCTATGCTGCATAACACTCAAAAAATTTTGTTTGAGTTTTATCTGAACCTGCGATTAGTCTATTTCTCCGACATCCCGTAGCACTGCATCAATAAGGCTAGATCGGATATAAATTCCATTGGTGCGTAACCGCTCAATATATACTTTAACTTCCACAGTCAAGCCCGCTTTTTTCGCCTTACGCAAAATGCCAAGAGTACCTATCCGGCGAATTCCTAAGCGTTCTGCAACCCTTCGTGCTTGAGCATCATCCAAAAGTACCGTACTATCTGGAGTGGACTGAGCCAAGGCAATAGCTTCAGCTTCTCCACGATCAACTAGGATTGATAATGGTTCTAATATCAGGGCTTCAGGGGCTTGAATTTCCAACCAAGTTAACTGACTGACGGCTTGTGCGCCAGGTAAACCTACACCTTGGATTGTTACTTCATCCCATACAGCTGTGGGAAGTAATATTCGCTGATAAAGTTGAGGAAGAATTTCCAGTTGCACGATAATTGCCAAGGAAATGAGGGGGCTGCTATCGGCAATGATGACAGAGTTAATCATCGCGCAATTCGTCGGCGATTTGGTCATCATCTAAGTTGATAACAGGGATTTGCAAACGTCCTAGTTCGTACATGAACTGCGGTTTGTTCATGCTACAAAAGGTTGCGGTTTTACCAAGGGATAGTCGGCGTAGTTCAAATAGCTTGACTGCAAGCAAAAATGTGAGTTCTGCTTCTAACGCCTGGGGTGATTTACCGGAGGTAATAAGTAAGTCATCGGGATAATGAAGGGATAGGATGTGCATGATTCACTTCTGTGTTCCTGATTCCTAATTCTGTCTTGATTATGGCTTACACCAGTCCAAATAGCATCACGAAGCGATCGCACCCAGTAGTGACTCAACAACAACTCGATGACTGGCTAAATCACGATTAAATGGCTTTTCAAAGAATGATGAACTGATATTGCTTTGCATTAGCTAAATTCTGGAAAATATGCTGAGGCTTAATAGTCATAATTTAAAGTAATATTTCAGTTTAGTAGTTATACTGTGTATTATGTTTAAGCCTTTGTCATTTGCTTTAGTTGCAGCAACCATTGTAGTTGCATCAATCAATATTCCCAGCAATACTTTAGCTGGAACTTGTGCTTCTAAGTGTGGTTCTCGCCCAATTCAGTTTACACCGGGGCAACACATCAGAGTTGAAGTTGTAAATAGTACACCCAACCTGATTAAAATCCAAAAACCCTCTGGGACTGGTGCAATATCTTTGAGTCCAGGGCAGAAATTAAATTTAGAACAAATAGAGGGTACAGAGCCAAATACATCTTTGATATTTTGGAGCGAAACGGGTTTATCACTACAAGCAATCGTCTCGAAACCTAACTTTGGGACATTGCGGCTGGAACTCCGTCCGACCTGGCGCTCTCCAGGCGATCGCTCTTTGTATATTATGGATGATGGTAAGATAAACGTGTTTTAGATCGCAAATAGTGTTATTAGTTATGAGTTAAGAAACAACTTTCAATTCAAGACTCATAACTGAAAACTCCTAACTTTTATTGTGCTAGACCGAGCTGTATCTGAAGTATCAAAGCCTCGCAGACGCTTACCCGATCAGCGCTGGCATATTTATCCGCAAAAACCAGAATTTGCTCAAAAGCTGGCGGATTTGACAAATATTTCACCGATTGTCAGCCAGTTGTTGATTAATCGGGGTATGGAAACACCAGAACAAGTACAAGCATTTTTAAATCCAGAATCTTTAGTTTTGCCTTCGCCGTTAGAAGATTTCCCAGATTTGGCAATTAGTTTGGAGTTGTTGGAAAATGCGATCGCTTCTCAAACAAAAATTGCTATTTGTGGTGACTACGATGCTGATGGAATGACCAGCACTGCTCTACTTTTGCGTAGTCTCCGCACTTTAGGCGCACAAGTAGATTATGCTATTCCCAGCCGGATGCACGAAGGGTACGGTATTAATAAACGCATAGTTGAAGAGTTCCACAGCGAAGGTGTGGGGCTAATTCTGACTGTAGATAATGGCATCTCTGCGTTCGAACCAGTTGCTAGGGCTAGAGAGCTTGGTGTTGCAGTTATCATCACCGATCACCACGATATCCCCCAAAAATTACCCCCAGCTAATGCTATCCTCAACCCCAAACTAATAGCAGAATCGTCACCTTATCGGGGTGTTGCTGGTGTTGGTGTTGCCTACATTTTGGCAGTGTCTATAGCACAACAGCTAGGGGCGACTAAGGGCTTGATTCAGCCGATGCTAGCGCTGTTTACGCTGGGAACGATCGCAGATTTAGCTCCCTTAACTGGTGTGAATCGTCGCTGGGTAAAACGCGGTTTACAACATTTACCCAAATCCAACTTAGCTGGGATACAGGCGTTGATTCAAGTAGGTGGAGTGCAGGCTAGGGGAGATGAGGGAGCAGGGGAGCAGGGGAGCAGGGGAGCAGAGGAGAAAATTTCTAATACTTCTCTACGAGAGGCTGCGCCAACGACTTCGCTCAGTACAAGTCCAAAATCCAAAATCCAAAATCCAAAATCGCTAAAGCCTGAAGATATCGGTTTCCGTTTGGGGCCGCGAATTAATGCTATTGGTCGGATTGGTAATCCCCAGACTGTGATTGAATTGCTGACTACAGATGATATGGGTGTGGCGCTGGAAAGAGCAATGCAGTGCGAACAAATAAATGCTTCTCGCCAGGAAATGTGTCAGCAAATTGAACAAGAAGCGATCGCTTATGTGGAGACGGAATTTGTTGCATCTTTACAAAAAGACCGTGTATTAATTGTTGTTCAACCCAATTGGCATCACGGCGTTATTGGTATCGTCGCCTCCCGCTTGGTGGAACGCTACGGTGTTCCCGTGTTTATTGGTACTTATGAAGATGAAGGACATATACGTGGTTCAGCACGTTCAATTCCAGAGTTTCATGTATTTGAAGCTTTGGAATATTGTCACGATTTACTGGGCAAATTTGGTGGACACAAAGCAGCCGGAGGATTCTCTCTACCAGCAGAGAATTTAGAGATGGTGCGATCGCGTTTGATTGAGTTTGCTAACCAGTGTCTTGAACCCCAACATCTCAAGCCTCTGCTCAAAATTGATGCTGAAGTCAACCTCAATCATCTCAATCAGCAGCTTTATCAACAGCTGAATGCTCTACATCCCTGCGGTATGGACAACCCCGATCCAGTTTTCTGGACACCTAATGTCCAAGTGGTTGAGCAAAAAATTGTTGGTAAGGGTCACATCAAACTGACAGTTGCCCAAACTATCGATAATCAAGAGTATAAAATTAAAGCGATCGCTTGGCGTTGGGGCGACTATTTCCACCTACCAACGCGAGTGGATATCGCTTACAAACTACGAGAAAATTACTTTAACGGTAACACCACCATCGAACTGGAGTTAATAGGAGTCAGACTGCCAATTCAACTTCAACAATTTTTTGCTTCGCCACCTATTGCATCAAGCACTACCTTTGAGTACAACCAGCGAAATTATACTTGTGGTTTCTATAAAAACGGTATTGAATCAGAATTAAGAATTAAAAATTCTGAAGGCAAAGTATTAGCCATGCAGCCAGGACATATAATTGGTTTGCTGGGTACTAATCGTCAAAATGCCAAAGAAGTAGATATCTCTCAACCACAGTATGACAATATTATCCAAGCAGCCCTTCACGCTTTAGCTGTTAAGAGTTAGAAGTTCTTAATTAACTTCTCACTTGTGACTCTGATACTGCGAGTGCTGATTTATTAAGTTATAAGTTATGAGTTGAGAATAAAATTTAATTCCTCACTCCTAACTCCTCACTCTTAATCAGCACTCAGCCCTGTTAAAGGTTGCCGTTGCGAAATGCGAGCACAAAGATTACTGCTGGGCCAGCAATCACAATTAGCGCCACGGATAGCAATTGGAAGATAACTTCCCAATTGATACTGGTAAAAGCGTTAAACAAGTCAGACACAGCGTCAAACATTTTTCCTTTTCTCCTCTCAATTGTTTTAAAAAATTCAATAACTTAATTAGAAAACCCGAAATCGATCATATCTGGCTATGGCCTGTTAGATTTAATTTACTTAACAAAATTATAAGAAAAGACATAAAAACGTAAAATAGGGGAATTGGGCATGGGGTTAGGGGAGAGGTAACAGGTGATAGGGAATAATCTGTACCCTGTAACCTGTACCCTATTCTCTTCTTCAGTCCCCAATCCCCAATCCCCAACCCCCAATCCCCAATCAAAAATGTCAACTTGGCAATGTGTAAAGCAATGTGGAGCCTGCTGTAATCTTGATCCAGCAGAGCGTCCAGATTTGGAAGAATATCTCTCACCACCAGAACTAGAACTCTACCTCAGCATGGTAGGCGAAGGGGGATGGTGCGTTAATTTCGACCATACCACGCGAGAATGTCGCATCTACTCAAATCGTCCTCGCTTCTGCCGTGTGGAATCAGAAGTGTTTCAAGATATGTATGGAGTTGAACCAGAAGAAGTTAACGATTTTGCTATTGACTGCTGTCGCCAGCAAATAGAGGGCGTATATGGCGATCGCAGTTTAGAAATACTACGCTTCGATAAAGCTGTTGGCCTTTGACACCCCACCCTCCTTTTTTTGTGTGGAGTTGCAATTTATTACAAAAATCTGAGAAAATGATAGAAATATGAAAACACCCTAGCAACCAAAACTACTGCCTGTGAAACTTGACTCTGCACCTTTGGGCATTTCTGGCATATCTCAGACTGAGATTGAGCTAGAACTGAAAGACAGCACTGATTTTAACTTAACCCCTGCGATTGTTCCGTCAGTTCAGCCTGTAATTGCCGATAGCCCTCAAAAGCAGCAATCAGCGCTAGTAGTTTTTGGCACAACTTTTGTAACTATTTTTCTAGCAGAAATTGGAGATAAAACTCAGCTATCCACTCTGTTAATGAGTGCAGAATCTCATTCGCCGTGGGTGGTGTTTATCGGATCTGCGGCTGCACTAATAACCACCAGCTTATTAGGTGTGCTTTTAGGTAGTTGGATAGCCAGCCGACTCAGCCCAAAAACTGTAGAAAAATCAGCAGGCGTGATGTTATTGGTAATTTCCCTAATGCTGTTTTGGGATGTATTTACTAGTCATTAGTCATTAGTCATTAGAAAAACTCCCCATTCACCTTAATTATATGGATTGGCATCTTTTAGGACTGAGCTTTATTACAGTTTTTTTATCAGAATTGGGTGATAAAAGTCAGCTAGCAGCGATCGCACTTTCAGGGCGTTCTAATTCTCCACGTGCAGTATTTTTTGGCGCAGCAGGCGCGTTGCTATTAACAAGCCTGTTGGGAGCATTAGCAGGAGGTGCAGTAGCGGAATTATTACCTACGCGTGTGTTAAAAGCGATCGCTGCTGTGGGATTTGCCATCCTTGCTGCACGCTTGCTGTTATTTAACAATGAACCATCGGCAGATTCTGAACAAACACCTTAAAGAAGAATTCAGAATCCAGGAATCAGAATTACTCTTTGTGGGGAATTGGAACCCGCCAAGGTTTTAAACCAACATCACTCACAATACTGCTCGGTTAAGCCCAAAAAAGCACTCCGAGGTAGGTTGGGTTGAGGAACGAAACCCAACATTTTCAGGGCTTTGTTGGGTTTCACTCCGTTCAACCCAACCTACAAATCTTCAAAACCTACGCAGTATTGACATCACTCAGTACTTATCTACGAGACGCCCTTACTAGCTTGCTTCCACGTTCGCCTAGCGTCCTGTAGGCAAGTGGTACGGCAAGCTCAGTAACCATCAGACTCGAATTCATACTGAATTCTGACTCCTGAGTTCTGAATTCTTCTTCACAAAGGTTCCCAGCCAGTACCTTTGTAGCCATACTCAAAAATTTCTGGATGCAAAATTTCTGCCAAAATTTCTAGAGAATCTACCAGTCGTGGCCCTGGACGATTGAAATAAGAATTGCCATCAGTGATATAAACCCTACCAGCTTTAGTGGCGTGCAGTTTTTCCCACTCTGGACGTTGAATGAACAAATTGGCTTCTTGGCGAGTGCGACTTAAATCAAAGCCACAAGGCATAAAAATAATTACATCTGGATTAGTTGTTAATAGTGTTTCCCACGGTACGACAGGAGAAGGTTGACCTGTAACACAAAATAGAGATTGTCCTCCTGCTAAGTTAACTAATTCAGGAATCCAATTAGCGGCGATCATTAAAGGATCAGTCCACTCAATACAGGCAACAGTAGGCAGTTCATTTAAAGAAAGTCCTTGGATTCTTTGCTGACAAATTTTGACGCGAGCTTCTAAATTTTCTATGACTTTTACCGAGTCTACGCCAAAGGCGTTGCCGACTAGCTCAATATCAGTCCAAATATCCTGGAGAACATTGGGTTGTAAAGAAATAATCTGGGGTTTACTGTCAATGAGTGTAGCAACTGCCTTTTCAACATCATGTAAGCTGACAGCACAAACATCGCACTGATCTTGAGTAAGAATGTGCGTCGGCTGCAACTGCTCTAAAACATCTGTTTTGATTTCATAAATACTAAGAGCAGATTGCAATAAATTGTTCACTTCATCGTGAATTTGGCTGCTGGAGGCGTTGGAGTTTAAGCGTGCTTGGGTACAAATGGGACGATTGTGGATTTCTGGAGGGTAATCACATTCGTGCGATCGCCCTACAATAGCATTAACCAACCCTAGTGCCGCTAAAATTTCTGTTCCACCGGGAATTAAGGAAACAATTCTCACATTACTATCAGTCATCGCTCCACCTCCGTAAAAGCTGCCGTTACCTTGATTTTGACAAAATTTAAGTCATTAGGTATCTTTCTCTAGGAGAATCAAAAGTGTTTTGGTAGTCACCACTCGGTAAGAAATTAAACTGGAGACTAGAGATTAGGAACTAGGACAACTTTAATGGCGATTCAAACCCCAAGCAAATTGTGAGTCAGCGAGGCCTTCTGTCTTCGTGTAGCGTATCGTAGAGAGTGTCTGGGGGTTTACCCCATGAACGACTTAACATTAGCGCAGCATAAAGTGTTCGAGTGTTACCCTGCAAAAGATAAAACTCTTGGACAGTTTCCAGATCCCATACCCAAATTCAAAAGATCATATTAATTAACAGTATCTTTACTTCATAGTGGAATTACTTGATAGTAGAATTCCTTAAAACGCTAATTATCCCCTGGTAAAAGTTATTGGCATAAAGTAACAGAAGTGATAAATAAAATCTAGCTTGGAACTCATTATCCAAAATTAGAAGATTTGATTAGAAAAATTATACTTTCCGGTTATGAAAAACCCTATCAAGTAATTGTAGTTATACAAAGACAGTTCTAATTTTTGTAGAACTGCAAGGCAAAATTATTTATTCTTGAGGGCAACTAATGCAGGTGGTTTCGGATAGAGATATTACAGAGCACAAGCAGGCCCAAAAGGCTTTACAAATCAGAGAAAATAGTCGGCGAAAACAAAGCCAGACGCTAGTCCAACTGGCAAGAAGCAAGACATTTCAGCAAGGTAATCTCAAGGCGGTGTTGAGGGAAATCACAGAAACTGCTGCTCGGACGCTTTTAGTAGAGCGAGTTGGGGTATGGTTATATAATGAAGAACGTTCCAAAATTGAATGCATTAATTTGTATGATGCAAAGACTGAGAGTCATACCTTTGGTAACTCGCTTTCAAAGACAAGTTGTCCTACTTATTTCCAGGCTTTAGAAGAGGAACGTAGCATTGCCGCAGATGATGCCAGAAACGATATAAGAACCCAAGAATTATCCGAGTCTTATCTTTCAGTTTTGGGTATCACATCCATACTGGATGCACCAATTTGGCTAGAGGGTCGTTTGGTAGGCGTAGTCTGTCACGAACACATAGGTGAAGGTCGCGAATGGACTTTAGAAGAAGAGAGTTTTGCTGGCTCAATTGCAGATTTTGTGACGCTGGCTATAGAGGCGAACGAGCGAAACGTCGTACAGGAAGCACTGCGACAGAGTGAGGCACAATTTCGGGCGATTTTTGAGCGTTCGTCTATCGGCATTGGTCTTATAGATATGAAAGGGCAGATAGTCGATACTAATCTGGCACTGTGCGAGATTTTAGGATACAGCCGAGAAGAATTATACGGCAAGTGCTTTACAGATTACATTTCCATAGAAAGGGAGGATTTAAAACTTTACAAACAACTGATGTCAGGAATTCGCACAGACTTAAAGAGAACTTCGAGGGACGGTTTACAACCCTCCAATCATCAGAAACAGCTTGTCGAAAGACATCGGATTGAGATAGAAAGACGCTGCCAGCATCAAAATGGTAACTTAGTTTGGACTCATATCTCTGTTTCTGTTATACCAGGCAGCAATGGTAAACCTGAGTTTTTTCTAGCGATGATTGAGGATATTACTGAACGTAAGCAAACAGAGTTGAAACTACGCGCTTCTCAAGAAGCAGCAGAAGCTGCCAGTCGAGCAAAAACTGAATTTTTAGCAACCATGAGTCATGAGTTGCGGACGCCTCTTAATGCGATTATGGGTTTGTCACAGTTACTCCAACAAGAAATAGTTGGCTCTCTGAATGAAAAGCAGAACGAATATGTAAGTTGTATATATAGTAGTGGTGAACACCTGCTGGCAGTGATTAACGATATCCTTGACTTATCTAAGGTAGAAGCAGGTAAAGAGGAACTGTTACTCTCATCTTTGTCAGTGGCAGATATATGTAATTATGCCATCTGGATAGTGCGCGATCGCGCCTTAGAAAAAGGATTGCAACTCACACATGAAATTGACCTAGAAGCGGATATTTGCATTGCTGACGAGCGGCGCGTCAAGCAAATGCTACTCAACCTGCTCACCAATGCGATTAAATTCACCCCAGCCGGTCAGATATCGCTGGTAGTCAAAAAAGTACCGCAAGGGATAACATTTACAGTTTCAGATACTGGAATTGGTATAGACTCAAATCAGTTTCAATTCCTATTTGAACCGTTTAAACAGCTTGATAGTCGATTAAATCGCCAGTATGAAGGCACTGGTTTGGGTTTAGCTTTAACGCGCAAATTAGCACGTTTGCATGGTGGAGATGTTACCGTGACATCAACTTTGGGAAAGGGTAGTCAGTTCACTCTGTTTCTACCAAATTCAGTGGATGCGGAAGATGGGGGAGATGAGGAAAGAAATTTTACTGTGTCATCCTCTTCCCCAGTCATAGCTAAAAATAAAACCATTTTGCTTGTAGAAGAAGAGGAAAACACTGCCACGGTGCTGCAAGATTATCTCCACACAATTGGCTACCAAGTCAAATGGATAGATAATGGAAACGAATTTTTAAAACAGGCGAAAAACCTCCAACCAGATTTAGTTTTATTTGATTTCCAGTTAGTAAATGATGTTCACATCTTGAATTTACTAAATATCCTCAGACAAGAGCCTTATTGGGAAGATTTACCGATTGTAATGATGACCTTTAGCGAACCTTTAGAAGAGGAAATTACCAAGTTCCTAGGTAGCGCTAATGACTACCTTATCAAGCCAATTCGGGTAGTTCAATTAGAGTCAATATTGATGCGGTATTTGAATAACAGCGATTTTCAGATTAACGAAACACCAATTTAGACCGGAGCGATCGCATTCATGTTTTTAGTCTCAATACTTTGCCAATACAGCAACTGTATTCTAAGTCTTTTGTCTAATACTTTTGCTGGTTTAGCACTTTCAATCACCGTACAGAGTAACTTATCTTCCTAAACTAAGTATCAAATATAGCTAGGCATAGCTATAATTTATCTTGCTAGGTTTCCCAAAATGTCAGGTAACAACTAAGATGTAATCTTATCAAGTTCATCGAGAATATTGCTATCTATATCAATGTCAAATTTCCGAGCAAAATGGGCAGATGATGTGAGCAGATTAGACAAATCTTCCATAAGCAATGTCTTGGGATGAGTGCCTCCATCTGACCAATCAATATAGCGCCGACGGTCATTTTGCAGCCGCAGGTGAGATGCATTAGCAAGTATAGTTTGAAAATATGACTCATCTGCATACTTGAGGTTACTGTAGTGCAAGGTTATGGCATTTCTCTGGCTGTGGAACTCGATAATGGACTCGACAGCTTTACGATTGGCACAAAACCATTGACTTCCACTAAAGCAAGCAAGTTTTTTGGAAAAAGGAAGAAAAGCTTTTGTTAATAGCGGATGTTCCAAGCAGATTTCTAAATTCAGTTGAGCGCAGTATTTTTTTGAAAAATTAAAAATAAAGGATTTGGTACAGTAACGTTGATAGGAGTTTTTTTGCCATAAAATACTTTTTCTGGTGTCGTACCGATAAGTCTTATATGTAATTTTCTCATGCTGAATATAAGCATCGTATTCACTTGATGCTAGATCATGCAATATTTGGTTTGCAGTTTTAATGGGATAGTCTGCTCCACTGAGTAATACAACCCAATCAGGTGGATCTGGAACATTTAACATCAATTTAAATGCCTGTATTGTAGCTTCTACTATTGCAAATCCTGCCCACTTTGTTTGTAGGTAGGGGCGTACTAGTAAAACATTTTTTGGCAGACTATCTACAGATAAATCAGATTTGGAAAAATCATGATGACACACAATTATAGGATAATTGAACATCCTATTTAACTTATTTATTAGCCTGTAAATTTGTAGGGGTTTCGTGTGTGTCAATAAAACGAATCCTATTGATTTACTGGTGTTATCGTGCATTTTTTCCAGTTATAAAGATATTGAATTGTGGAAAATTATTCAGGTAAAGCAGCAACTTTTATGACTAAATTACTCATCAAACTCTCTCTGCGGTTAGTATAAAAAAGGTGGGCAATGCCCACCCTATAACCTTTAATCTGCACCTTCAATTGGTGCAAAACCTTGGCGCTGAATATTTTCTGTAACCGCGCGTGGTTCTAAGAATTGCAGTAGGTAATCAGGGCCACCTGCTTTAGAACCTACTCCAGAAAGTTTGAATCCACCAAAGGGTTGCCGCCCAACGATCGCTCCTGTAATATTGCGGTTAATGTACAAATTCCCGACTTCAAATTCTGTCTGCGCCTGCTGAATGTGCGAAGGTGTTCTAGAATAAAGTCCACCAGTCAAAGCATAATTTGTCCCGTTGGCGACTGCTAACGCTTCCTGGAAATCTTTCACCCGAATTACCGCTAGCACAGGGCCAAAAATTTCTTGCTGGGAAATTACCGCATTTGGTGACACTTTACTAAAGATAACTGGCCCGATAAAATATCCTTGTTTGGGTGCTGGTAATTCCAAAGCTACTTCTGCTTCTGCCTTACCCTTCTCAATATACTCGCGGATGCGATCGCGGGCATTAGCATCAATTACTGGCCCAACTTGTGTACTCGGTAACTCTGCTTCCCCAATGTTCAAGGATTTTGTCGCTTCCACCAATCGCTGCACAAAGGTATCATAAATCGGTTGCAGCACAATCACCCTGGAGGCGGCAGAACATTTTTGCCCACTATAACCAAATGCTGACTGCACTACACCCACAACGGCTTGGTCTAAATCAGCACTTTCATCGACAATAATGGCATTTTTGCCACCCATTTCAGCAATTACCCGTTTCATGTGCTTTTGTCCGGGTTTCAAAATTGCCGCTTCTGCGTAAATTCGACAACCAACTTCCTGGGAACCCGTAAAAGCAATTACATGAGTATCTGGATGATTTACCAAATAAGCGCCGACTTGGGAACCCTTACCAGGCACGTATTGAAATACACCTTTAGGGATGCCAGCTTCGATCAAAATTTCTGTGAGTTTGGCCGTAATGACAGAAGATGTTTCTGCGGGTTTAAGGAGAGTACAATTGCCTGAAACTAAAGCTGCAACAGTCATTCCACAAGCGATCGCTAGCGGGAAATTCCAGGGAGAAATTACCACAACAATACCACGTGGTTGGTAAATATAACGATTAGTTTCACCAGGAATGTCGTAATTCACACCTTCATCTAACCGTTCCATCTCGTCAGCGTAGTACCGACAGAAATCTATTGCTTCAGAAACTTCTCCATCAGCTTCCTTAACTGCTTTCCCAACTTCCAAAACCATCCAAGCTGAAAGTTCGGCGCGGCGTTCTTCCATCAAATCACCCGCTTTCCGCAAAATATCAGCGCGTTGTTTGGCTGGTGTTTTCCTCCATCCAGGAAAGGCGGCTTTAGCAGCTTGCATCGCCTGTTCTGCTTGTTCAACGCTAATCAACCCAACTTTGCCAACTACCTCACTGAAATTGGAAGGATTGAGAGAGTCAACATATTCCGGCGTGTTAACATACTCGCCATTAATTAGCGGCAAATAAGTTTTACCTAACTGCTGGCGAACCCTTTGGAAAGCTTGTGCCGTCTTTGTTCTCACCTCTTCCTCAGCGTAATCGGTATCAGCCGCACCGAGAAAATGAGAGTTAGGAGTTAAAGATTTTTCTTCTTTGACAATCGGCGGTGCTAATAATTCTTCAATCGGACGATTTTCGAGATTTTGCCGTAAAAAAGAACTATTAGCTGTATTTTCCAACAATCGGCGAATTAAATACGCCATTCCAGGCAATAATTCACCGTAGGGACAGTAAACTCTGACTCGATAACCCCTGTCAACCAACGCTTTGGCAACTTTATCACCCATACCGTAGAGGACTTGCAATTCAAAGCGACGGCGAGGGACATTTAAACTTTCAGCGATGGCAATGGCGCGAGAGTGCGATCGCACATTATGGCTACCAATGGCAGAATAGACATATTGATGATTTTCTAACAATAACTGAGTGATGGTTTCAAAGTTAGCATCAGTTGCCGCTTTGTCGTTGTAAACTGGCTGTTTCCAATGCTTTTGGGCTGCTTTGATAGTTTCCTGATCCCAATATGCGCCTTTCACCAAGCGGATTGTCAAAGGATAACCACGTTCTTTCAACCAAGAAATTAGGTCTTTGGCATCTTGTTCGCTATCACGCAGATATGCTTGAATTGTCATGCCAATATCTGTGCGTTGCCGAAATTCTTCTTCTAGTAACAGTTTTTTCAGAATGCTGAGAGTTATGTCCTTATAGGCATACTGTTCCATATCAAAATGCACAGATGCGCCCAACTCTTTAGCACGACGTAAGAGAATCCGAATGCGATCGCTAACTCGTTCCTCACTACCTTTAGCATCTAATGGGTCAAATTGTGAATAAAACGCCGTTAATTTAACAGAAACCTGAACTTTTGGGATTACTTCACCATCAGCCTCATCAATAGCTGGAATAGCTGTCCAATTCTTCGATGCTTCTACCAATTGTTGCATTAATTCTAGATAGCGTTCTAGATAAGACTGCGCTTCGGCTTCGGTAATTACTGCTTCACCAAGTAAATCGATGGTGAAAGCCATTTTTTCTTTTCGCAGTCGTTCAACTGTTTTGATGACTTGTTTAATATTTTCCCCAGAAATATATTTATGAGCGAGAGTTTCAACGGCTGTACCAACAGTTGTAGCAGCAACTTGTCCTGGCATAGAGTCGGGGTTAGCAAAGTTTAGCATTCCCTTTAAAGCTGCCGGTAATTCTACAGATTCATCGCCGAGATATTCTTGTAAATGTGAGGCAATTTCTGATTTACTGTGCAAAGCAGGTAGCGTATCTATAAAGCGAAATAGTTGCACCCGCAACCCAGGATTACTCATCGCCCAAGCTAGTAATTTATCATCCCAGCGCATTTGATCCCGCAGGGAAGAAAAAAACGAACGATTTTCCTGCGTTGCTGCTAGAAGTTGTTTAGCAATTTCTTGGGTTTTAGCTTCGTAGGTGCTTGTTTGTACTTGTAATACCACTGATAATAAACTCCGTTAATCAAGGCAAGGCTTTTTGGACAAAGCCTGTGTCTTCTATTTTGACGCTTTCATTTAGGAGTCACCATATTTAGTGGGGAGTGGGGATTTGTGGGAGCAGAGGGAAATAATCAATGCCCAATACCCGATGCTCAGTACCAGATGCCCAATTCAATCACAAATGTTATCCTTTTGTTGATCTATTTCTAACTTGATTAAACAGATAGTAATACTAAGAGTGTGGATACTACATTTATGCCTACAGAAAAGCTCACGCATATTTTATTTTCTAACTGGCAACACACACTCCAACCCTTTAATGTTGACCATGTAGCGGCTGAGAAAGTCTTTAATCGCTTGGTTGCAGCTTACTCTACCCCTAAACGCTACTACCATACACTAGAACATATTGATCGCGTCCTCAGCACAATTCAGATTTTGCAAGGCTACACCAACAACCTAGCTGCCGTTCAACTAGCAGCCTGGTTTCATGATGTAGTATATGACTCTCAAGCTCAAGATAATGAAGAACGAAGTGCAGATTATGCTTTTGAATTGCTGAGTAATTTAGGTATTCCAGAAAGTACCATAACTACTGTCACACAAATTATTCTGAACACTAAAGACCACCAAGCTGCTGTGAATGACTATGATAGCCAAGTTCTAATTGATGCAGATTTAGCTATCTTTGCTACTGATACAGCGCAGTATGGAGAATATGCCCATGCCATTCGTCAGGAATACGCCTGGGTGTCAGATGAAGATTATATCAGAGGCCGTCAGCAGGTATTAGAACGATTTTTACTGCGATCGCGTATTTATTTTACGCCTTTAATGTTGGAGTTCGCCGAACCATGTGCCCGTGGCAATATCCAGGGAGAGATTCAGTCTTTATTCTCTGGCTAATTTTATTGCCGTTAGTAGGATATGGGAGAATGAAGTTTTTTCTATATGAATTAGTGGAGAGTGATTGCCCTCCAATTTTGGGAACTATAAAAATGGCGGTTAATAATAAATATTACCAAAACTTTGATGAGAACTCTTCAACAATCACCCTCACTTAAGGCAGTGTTCAAACAAAAAATCGACACCAAAAAATCGACAAAACATCAAGAGATTCATGAAGCATTAGGTGATGGTTTTTTGGGTGGCTTGGGTTCATTGATGTTTGAAGTTAACCAAGCAACAAATAAATTTAAAGGCAATATGGGAGAATGGGGAGTATCACTACTTTTGCAATCTTTCCCCGACACATGGGTGATATTTAATAATGCTTTAATCCCCACAACCTCAGACTCTCTAACGGAAATAGACCATCTAATTATCGGTGAGGGTGGTGTTTTTTTAGTAGAGGTCAAAACCTGGAAAGGTTCATTTAGCGCCTACAAAGATAAATGGAAACGGCGCGAGGGTAACAACTGGGTAGCAGTTGACAATAGTCCGACTTCTCAAAGTATTTACCATCAAAAAATGTTTAGTCAGTGGATTACTTCATTAATGCCTAACCTTTCTAATGGATTTGTTGCGGCTCCAGTAGTCTTCCCAATTGCTAAATGGATAGGAGCAAATAATTGCTCAGTTCCAGTTTTACAAGGTATCCCTGCACTGCTACAGATGATAAATAGTTCTCCTAATTGTTTGACATTAATGCAAGTACAGGCAATTGCTCAAGCCGTTGAAAACTTGATACTTCCTACAAACACTAAACCAATTTCTAAACCGATTCCTAAGCCCAAACCTGTTAAGCGGCAGAATCCTATAAACTATATAGAGCGAACCAGGAACTCGGAACGCTCACCCGAAATAACCGAAAATAATTGAGTGCTATTCAAAACAACAGGAGCAAATTTATCATGTCTCATCTGCTAAGAGCGTTTCGGCAGCGACGATTGTGGAATATCACTTTTGCAATACTCCTAACTCTGATTAGTAGTTTAATACTTCCTGGGGCTAGTTGGGCAGCCTCTTCTAGCTTGGGAGTTGATAATGGTCATCTTGATTCTTGTCCGGCTTCCCCTAACTGTGTTGTGAGTCAAAATGCTGATCCCAAACACGCTATCGATCCAATTGCTTATCATGTAGACCGCGATGCAGCCAGAGAAACCTTACTAAAAGTTCTCACTGTTGTTCCTCGCACAGAGGTTACAGAACAGACCCCTGATTACATCCATGCCCTTTCTAAAAGCCGCATCTTTAGATTTGTTGATGATGTAGAGTTTTATTTCCCTTCCAATGAGTCAGTAATTCATGTGCGCTCGGCGTCTCGCCTGGGAGATTCGGATCTCGGTGTCAACCGCAGGCGTGTCGAACAAATTCGTTTGGCGCTGCGTGATTTAAATATTTGATTTCTGCCCTACGCCACTCGTGACTTCACATCATAGTTAGGGTTTAAGTTGTCTCGTTGAATCAAGAATCCCCGTCGATTTATCGCGGGGAGTATCAATCCCTTAGTTAACGTCTGCCATCACCACGATGAACTACTTCGGTGTCTTGTAGCTTTCTTTTTAGTGCAAACACTTCTTGATGCTGTTGCTGTTGAATTTTTTCTTGTGCAAACTTTACACGAGTACGAACTCCCAGATCGGCATCTGTATCAAGTATTTGCTGAAGTTGATTTGTTATCCGCGACGCTTGATTGGGTAGAGTGACTGCGATTGCAATGGCTAGTGTTTCTAAACTCGTCACTGCTGCATAGCGCACTACCCACTCTGGATCTTGAGAAATTAGTAATAGCGCCTCTAATACCTGAGTCTGAACAGATTCAACTTTCTCAGGCGGTACTTGATGCCAGCGCAAAGTGCCTAATCCCCTGGCAGCTGCCCGCCGCACGCTCAGGGAAAAATCGGTTTTTGCTGCCTCTAACAAGGTATCTAGTGCCCGAACATCGCCAATTCCCGCTAAGGCCCGAAGTGCCCAGGCTCTAGCACCATAGTTATAGTCATCAATTAGTTCCAATAGTGGCGATACTGCGGTTTCTCCGATCGCAATTAGTCCATCTACCGCCGCTACCGCCGCTCCTGGATTGTTGTAGCCCAAAGCTGCAATTAGAGTAGGAACAGATTCCTCTATACCGGCTGCTGCTAACTCTTGAACTGCGTCTACTAAGCGCTCTGACGAATCTGCTTCTTGTACAGCACGGATCAATATTTGGGCAAGATCGCTGTTATTCATAACAATTTTTCATGAGTAATTAGCCGTCAGCCAATTGTAGCTTAAGTTATCCGTAGTTTACATCATACATAAACCCCCTAACCCTGATTTTGTAGTTGGGTTGGGGGTTTATCTGTGATCAACATTTTTTTGTAACGTATTAATAACAACTTACTCTCTACAATTTATGACTACAATAGCGAGTCCATCAAATTAATCACTTTAATCGTATCTTCTGACAAAGTGGTTGGTGTTGTGTGATTGACTTGATGTTCTAGTAATCCTTTAAGAGAAATTAGCTTCAGGCTATTTTCGGCAAGAGTCTGGGCGATCGCATCTGCTGCGGCTAGATATCCAATCGCTCCCAAATCTGCTAACACGGCTCGACGCAATTGCAATTTCTCTCCCGCCAATGCTTTTACTAACCGTTCCCCATAAATTGGTTCTTGGGTTAATTGATACATGGCTCGGGCGGCAGCATATTGCACCAATTCGATGGGATGGTCTAAGAATGGTTTTACCAAAGGGATACACTCAGTCGCCCTCAAAGTTCCCAAGGCTTCTAAGATGGCGTCGTACGGTTGAGATAAATCAGGCTGCTTTGAGACAAGCTGCTCCCCCTGCAAGCCTACTTGTAATAGCTTAATCAGTGTGGGAATACAAACCGGATCGCCCAGCATCTCTAAGGATTGTGCCGCCGCTTCCCGCACATAAAAATCTGAGCAGTCTAAACACGCGATTAAAGGTGATACTGCTTGGCGATCGCCCAGTTTCCCTAAGGCCCTAGCTGCGTTCCGTCGCAGAGGATATCCGCCTTCTGGTGTGCGATCGGCTTCATCCTCTAACGCTTTGATCAATCCTATAACCGCAGCTGCTTCACTGATGCGAAACCTTCCCAACCACCAGGCAGCATAAAAGCGCAGACCTAAATCTGCACTCTCAAGATTAGCGATCGCTTGCTCTACTGTTAAAGATTCACCGTTGGCAAAATCACCTGTTATTGATAAATCTTCAAATTTCTGCGGACTGGAATTCATTAGGAAGAAGGAGGATCGCTTTGTTCGGTATTTGTTTGAGATTCAGCGTTCAATGGCTGAATGCTGACTATTTTGCCACCCAAGCGAGTAATGCGCTGCATTTCTTTATTCATCCGGTTCTCAGGTACCGTGAAAAACACAGTGGCACTAGAGCGAATGGGATAGTTAGTTTTGTCGGTTTCTTCGCTTTGGCGCAGACCCACTACTTCATATCGGAAGTAACGACTACTACTTCTACTACCAATTTGTCCAACCATAAATCACTTCCAAATTTCAAATTTTAAGTTTTCAATAGTCATTAATCAATGACTAATGACTATTGACAAATGACACTAAAGTGGTTTCACACTAGCTATTTTACCACCTTGTTTTACCACTCTCTGGAAGTAACTAGATAGTTCTTCATAAGGTATGATCACCGCTTGATTTACGCGGCGTGTGTTAGGATACCCAGCACCAAAAACACCTGCCACTTCAATGCGGTAGAGTCTGCCTTCTTTTCCAAATGTTCCCGCACCACCAAAAGTACTGTTGGGGGTAACGCCTTTTTCGGAAGCAACGTATGAAAAACCTGAAGAAGCACCAGATGGAGGAACAACAACAGATGCACTATTGCGACCTAGTTCGGCTGCAAGGCGGGAGGATTTGCCTTTGAGTTGGGAAGTATCGCTACTGGCATAGCCGCGATAAAGTTGGAATATTCGGCTGAATCCTACAGTTTTCTGTCCTGTTTGGGTGTTAAAGCCGCGATAGTAAGGCACTATATTTTCACCAAAGCTAGATTGATACTCTGGTGAATCAATATAAGAATCAATGTCGGCTTCATATCCCTTGTTTTGGTACAAGTCCAAGTGATAAACCACTTCAGACTCATCATAAGGGGCACGACCTAACAAATGTTTATAGTTCAGTTCGATGACGCGAGTTTGGAAGTTGTCGTAGAAAAACTTGGACTTGTACAGTTCTGATTTAGCTACTTGACGCACAAACTCTTGAACTGTATTTTTTCCATCGCGCAGGATCGATTCAGCACTTGTAAGGCGGTCAGATGCCAATATATAGTTGTTGCCTAATACCTGACGATAGACGGCAGCAATTACTCTTTCAATGTCTTCTTTGGTTGCATTGGGACGCAATTCCACAGGAGACTGATCGCTAAAAGGTTCCGTTCCCAGACGGGAAGCTGCTGTTGTAATAGCCATTGGTAATTTTCCTTTTGTAATTAATAATTGGGGACTGGGGATTAGGGATCGGGGATTGGGTACTGGGTATTGGGTATTGGTTATCCCCTTTGTCCTCCTTGTCCCCAATTCCTAGTCCCTAGTCCCCAGTCCCCAGTCCCCACTCCCTATTTATACGGCTGTAATGCTAATAACCTTACTGCCCTTGCGATTCAACTGCTGCAATTTACTAGAAAGTTGCTCGTAGGGTACGATCAATTCCGCAGTACCACGCCGCACGACAGCTGAGTTGGGGGAAGCTGCTTGTAGCACTCTGATGCGATATGTTTCCCCACGACCACCTGTAGAGAGGCCGGTTAAGGCTCCGGCAGACACTGGGTAAATAGGTGAAGCTAGATTTTTAGCCACTTCCCAGGTTAGTCGTCCTTGTTTTTGCCCTTGAGCGCGATCGCTATTGGCATAACCCCGATACAGTTGGAATAGTCTGCCAAATCCAACGTTTTTCAGTCCTACTTGACTTTTAAAGCCTCGATAGTAGGGGACAACATTTTCGCCAAAACTCTCTTGATATTCTAATGAGTCAATGTAGGAATTAATCTCAGCTTCATAACCTTGTGAGTTGTAAAGCTCAACATGATAGGATATCTCTGACTCATCTTCCGGGGCACGCCCCAATAAATGCTTATAATTCAACTCGATAAACCGAGTTTGTGAGTTGGAGTGGAAAAACTTATCGCGATAGAGTTCCGATTGAGCAATGGCTTGCACAAATCCCCGAACGGAGATTGCTCCTTGTTGCAATAGTGATTCTGCACTCTCTAGACGCTCTCCTTCTAGTAGATATGCATTACCCAAAACCTGACGGTAAGCCGCCCGGATAACCACTGCTACATCCGCTTCAGTTCTATCAGGACGTAGTTCTACCGGTGCTGAGTTTTCAAATGCTCCAATCCCTAGTCTTGCTGCTTGTCCCAAAGCTGCCATCTTTAATCTCCTCAGTTTTAACTGCAAAACTGAAAACTTTTTAGAAAATTTTTTTCTAGTCTTTTAACAGTCTTTTGAAAATAAAACTGCCCGGAGAAGTAAACAACTCATAGAACTTACTTGTCATAAGAGCTGATTGCCTCTCCGGGCTAAAGAAACACTCTAGCTTAGAGTATTGATTACATAGTCGATGTAGGAATTTGCTTCAACAGCAGGATCGCCACTTAGACCGTGGTTAGCTTTGATGTACTTGAGGGCTTCAATGTACCAGCTAGGAGATAGGTCAAAAGTCCGGTTGATTTCAGCCAAGCCAGAAATCAAGAAATCATCCAAGGGGCCTGTGCCACCAACGACTAAAGCGTATGTGATAATCCGCAAGTAGTAGCCGACATCACGAACACACTTGCCTTTGCCGCGTGCATCAGACGCGAAGTTAGGGCCTTGTTGTTGAGTGGTGTAAGGAAACTTGTTATATACTGCTTGAGCAGCACCTTCGGTCAAGCGTTGAGCATTAGCACTCAATGCTTTTGCTGCTTGTAAGCTAGCTGGCGCTTGACGGAAGCGACCAAAAGCAACTTGAATTTCGGTGCTGCTGAGGTAGCGACCTTGAGAATCAGCTGATGCAATTGCTTCAGTTAGAGGTGTTTTTGTCATTTTGGTATTTCCCTTTTACAAACTTTTGGTTGAAATTTTGTTTTGTCCTAATGGACAATTATCTCAGTCGATAGCAAGCAGTATCTGCCTTAAGCTACGGCTGAAGCAGCACGATCAAAATAGCTAGCTATTTCAGATGCCAAAGCGCTGCAATCGCCTCTGGTGATGTTGTTTGTATCGTTGACAATTGCTAGGGAAGCTGCTTTCAGCTTTTGAATACCAACAGCAACTGAAGCTCCAGGGGTTCCCAATGCTAAGTAGGTTTCACGCAAGCCATTGAGGGCGCGGTCATCTAGCACGCTGGAATCACCAGCAAAGATAGCGTATGTGATATAGCGAAGAATGATGTCCAAGTCTCTGATACAAGCAGCAGCACGACGGCTGGTGTAAGCATTACCACCGGGAGTGATCAATTGGGGTTGTTCTGCCCACAAATCACGAGCCGCAGCAGCAACTAGAGCTGACGCATTGCTGGTAATACGGTTAACAGCATCTGCACGCTTGTTACCATCTTTGACTAGTTCGCTCAAAGCATCCAATTGTGCATCGGAGAGGTATTCTCCACGTGTATCAGCTTGGGAAACTACTTTTGCAAATGCATCTAAAACCATTGCGTTAAATCTCCTAATTTGCTTGGTTAAGAATAATTGGACTTAAAACCCAATTGCTTCAGTTTATTTTCGATGTCAGCACTGCCTGACGAGTTACGAAAGGTTGAAAACAGACATCTCAAGAAATAAGTTTACGATCTCCAGGCTTTCAGATTAAAACTTTTGTTAAAAAACTTCAAACTTCTGTGAACGACTGGAAAACCTGATTAAGATGTTGTTTTTTACTTCCAAGTTCTCTTTATACAATGCTGCCGCATCATAATTTATTACAAATTATTGTTATGTTTGTTAATTTCATTTACATAAGTTTACACTTTATCTCTTTAGTTTATGAGAGGTTAGTGCAGCACGGTAGAAATAACTATCCAGTTGAAAAAGGCTAACAAGCTGATGAAATAAAAAAGTATTGCTTCTGCCTTTTGACACTAAGTATCTCTGCTAATACGGGAGTATTCAAGCGTTCAAAAAGCTAATATACTCATACTGAATTTTTCCACCCCAAAAGATGGGATTATTTGTTTCTGAGTAATCCCTTCAAGAATACGTAGGTGTAGCCCACCGCAAGCATCGACCCTTAATTTCTGTAGTGTTTGCTACTTCCTAGTACTACTTTTCCTAATTTGTAATTCGTAAAAATTTCAAGGGTTGGATCACACCCTTGAAATTTTTAGTGTAGTATTTGGTTACTAGTTTCTACCAAACACACTGCCAAGGGCACGGGCCATATTTTGCGGTTGCATGGCATCTATTGCGGCGGTAGGTTCGTAGCCGCAGTGAACCATACAATCAGCACACTTAGGATTACCACTCTTCTGTCCGTATTGACTCCAGTCAGTTTGTGCAAGTAATTCCTTGAAGGTAGAGTAATAACCTTCGTTTAACAGATAACAAGGTTTTTGCCAACCGAGAACGCTATAACTAGGGCTACCCCAAGGTGTGCATTCGTAGTCCTTCTCACCCATGAGAAAATCTAGGAACAAGGGATTGTGATTGAAGTTCCAGTTTTTTTCGCCACTTTTGTAGGGAGCCAGAATTTCCCGGAAGAGGGCGCGGGTTTGTTCGCGGTGGAGAAAATGATCTTGATCTGGTGCCCACTCGTAACTGTAGCCAGGAGAAATCATCATCCCGTCAGTATTTAGTGTTTCCAGAAAGTTAAAGAACTCTTGCATATCTTTGGGTTGCGTACCCTCAAAGATAGTGGTGTTAGTGGTGACACGAAAGCCTTTAGCTTTAGCGGCGCGAATAGCTTTGACAGCAATATCAAAAACACCTTTGCGATCGACGCACTGATCGTGCAACTCCCGCATCCCATCTAAATGCACACTAAAAGTCAGGTAAGGAGAAGGTTGAAACTTATCCAGACTCTTTTCTAGTAGCAAACCATTGGTACACAAATAAATATACTTCTTGCGCTCAATTAATCCCTGAACAATCTCATCAATCTGGGGATGTAGCAGAGGTTCTCCCCCAGGAATTGAGACAACCGGTGCGCCGCACTCTTCCACTGCGGCAAAGCACTGTTCTGGGGTGAGATTTTGCTTTAAAATTTCCTTTGGATGTTGGATTTTACCACAACCAGTACAGGCTAGATTACATCGAAAAAGAGGTTCCAACATCAACACTAAGGGGAAGCGTTTACGTCCTTTCAAACGCTGCGTAACAAGATACTTCCCGATATCCATAGCTTGTTGTAGATTCACTGCCATTGTTTTGATCGCTCCTCTTTTAGATATAAAAACACCACAGGAAAAGGCAATACCTTAGTCATCATAGGATTGCACATCTGTGCGCCCCGACTGCGTATTGCATCCATATATGAATCGCTAGATTTCTCATTTGACATAACCCTGAGCAACAAACCAATCTACAGCATCTTTGAGTGCGACCTTCAGCGAAGATTGGGGTAAACCCAACTCTCGGACAGCCTTTGCTGCATCATAATACATCGGTTGTTTCGCCATCCGAACCCCATCTAATGGAACGGAGGGCAATTTTCCCAGTGGTGCAAGAATCTTTTCATCAACCCAGGCAACACTAAGGGGCAACCAAGCGGGTATGGTTCGTTGAGGTGCCTTTAGACCTGTGATCTCGGCAAGTTGTTCGAGTAGTTGCTTTAGACTGAGGTTTTGATTACCTAAAATATAGCGATCGCCTGATTTACCCCGATGCAAGGCCAGTAAATGTCCCCATGCGACATCCCGCACATCGATAAAATTTAGACCAGTATCCAAGTAAAAAGGCATTTGCCGTCGTAAAAAACGCAAAATTATATCACCCGTGGGGGTAGGTTTGATATCCAATGAGCCAATGGGGCTGCTGGGATTGACAATAACTACCTCCTGACCTGTAGCAGCAGCTTGTATGGCTTCTTGTTCAGCCAGAAATTTAGACTTTTTGTAGTCACCCACCAACTTTTCTAACGGACTCTGATGTGTTTCATTGACAACCTCCCCAAATGATCCTACCCCAATTGCCGCCACTGAACTGGTGTAGACGGTGCGCTCAATGCCAGCTTTGTGAGCTGCTGCTAATACATTGCGCGTACCTAGGACATTGTGACGGTGGAGTAACTCGCGGTCTGATTGCCAGAGGGAATAATGGGCTGCTACATGAAATAGGTATTGACAACCAAGCATCTGTTGCCAGAGATTTGGTGAATTCAAATCGCCTTTGACAATTTCCACCTCTAAACCGCGTAGATTCTCCAAATTGCTGCTTGAGCGTACCAATGCTTTGACTGCATATCCCTGCTGTAGAAGCAATCGTACCAAGTGGGCACCAATAAAGCCCGTTCCCCCCGTGACAAAAACCTGCATCAAGCTGTCCCCCTCTTTTTAAATCGGGGAAACCAATCATCTAAAATGGTGTAGACTACTGGCACAACAATCAAGCTGAGGATAGTTGAAGTTACTAGTCCACCAGCGATCGCAACAGCCATAGGCGATCGCAATTCCGAACCAGCACCAAAACCTAATGCGATCGGTAGCATCCCTAAAATAGTGGAAGCGGTGGTCATCATAATTGGTCTGAGGCGCACTAGTCCGGTGTTGAGGATAGCCTCGGTGCGGTCTAAGCCAGCACTGCGTAACTGGTTGATATAATCCACAAGTAAAATGGCATTTTTATTTGCCAGCCCCAGCAAAAAGACGAAGCCAATCAGTGAGATCATCCCAAAGTCGCTCTTGGTGATGAGTAGCGCCAACATTGCCCCTACTAGTGCCAAAGGCAAAGAGACACCAATCACCAGAGGGTCTACCCAGCTTTTAAACAGCAAAATTAGCACCACAACAATACACAGGGCAGATAGAGCCAAAGTACTGCCGAAACTACTAAAAACCTCACCTTGGCTAGCAGAGTCTCCTCCTAAATTTAAGGAAACATTAGAGGGTAATACCGCCTTAGCTTCCGCTACCAGTTTGTCTGTAGCATCACCCAAGGATAGATTTTTGCCGAGATTCGCACTGATGTAGGCCACGCGCTGATTATTCAGACGCTCGATTTGAAAAACCGTACCCTGTGGATTGGTTTCACCTGTAACTGTGACATCGGCAAATCCCGGTAGTCTCTGAATTCTCTCTTTAACTGCCTTAACTGCCTTGCTCAGAGCTTGGAGATCATTACCTTGTAATGCTATTTGGAGGGGTTTTTGACCGCCAGAATCAACAAATTGAATATCTTCAACACTAGTAGTTACACCAGAAAGAGTTGGTAAGGAGGAACGCAATTGGTCTTGTAGTTCCGCAGTTGTGATTTTACGGTCTTTTTTTAACTTTAGATATAGTGTTCCTTTGTTCGGCTCACCCTCACGAGAACCAACAGTGGTAAATACGGTTTCAACTGCTGGTGATTTTCTCACAACCTCTTCTAGTTTCTTTGCAACCTGAAGAGAATCGTTTAAAGGGTTGGGTATGGGGAATTGGGGATTGGGATTTCTACCCTGCGCCTCTGCGCCTCTGCTCCTCTGTTCCCCTGCTCCACTAGGGATACTCGGCAAAGGAGCTGTATAAGCAATATTAAATTCGCCGCGATCGAGTTTGGGAATAAACCCTTTGGGAATTAGTGGAATCAGTACTATACCTGCAATGAAGCTGAGTACAGCTAACCCGATAACTATTTTCCGGTGATTTAAAGACCAACTCAGTAAATTTCCGTAAGATTGGGTAAATGCCACCCAGATTTTTGCTTCCCGACGCGGGGAAAGTGAGGATTTAGGTTTCAGCCAGTAGATAGCCAGAACTGGAGATAAAGTCCGAGCAACTAGCATAGAAGCGAGCATCGCGGCTGAAACAGTGATGCCGAAAGGCTTGAAGAACTGACCAATTACCCCACCCATCAAACCTATGGGTAGAAAAACCGCTACTGCTGTCAAAGTGGCGGCGGTAACTGTCAACCCAATCTCATTTGTAGCTAAAAGCGCAGCTTGGCGAGGGGTTTCCCCATCTTCGATGTGTCGCATGATGTTTTCTACATCCACGATCGCATCATCAACAATACTCCCAATCACCAAAGCTAAAGCTAACAGCGTAATTGTTTCTAAGTTGAAACCGAAAATTGCCATGACGATAAACGTCGCCAACAATGACGTAGGAATCGCTAAGGCAGAGATGAGAGTTGCCCGCCAGTTCCACAAAAAAGGAAAAATTACTACGATAGACAACAAGACTGCTTCCAGCAAAGCATCAATTGTTGACTGGGTGGCTTGACGAATATATTCTGCTTGGGTGGCAGCTAAGGTGAGCTTAACATCCTTGAGGGTAGAGCGTAGCCTTTGGACTTCTTTTTCAACTCGACTCACCACTTCTAAGGTGTTAGCGCTACCGCGTTTTATTACTTGAAATGCGAGTGCATCTTGACCGTTAAATCGGACTAATGTCGCTCCTGCTTGGGGTATAGCTGCACTGGCATTCGCTGGATTTAGGGGAGGATTTGCAGTCGCAGCACCTAGTAGCGATACTTTCAGGACTCCTGGTAGTTTAGCGATCGCACTCACAATCTCATCTTGCGCCAACTTCGTCAAATCTTTGAGATTGCGCGTGGGACTCTCAATGGCATAGCTAATAGCGGCTGACTCGTTTAGATTCAGAGGAATAATTTTAGAAGTTGCTCCCTGAGGTAGAGTCAACTGCTTGAGGGCAGTTTCAACATTTTTGGTCGATGTTTCTAAATTCGTCCCAACGGCAAAAGAAAGGGCAACGGCTGTTTGACTTGGATAGGTGGACGAGCGGATATTTTCCAGTCCTTCAAGGGAACGGAGACGTTCTTCTAAGGGTTGGGTGAGCTTCCCCTCCGTATCCAAGGCAGTTGTCAAAGGGGCTGTAGCATTTACAACCACTACTGGAAAGGTAATATCTGGAAACAAGGCATACTTCAGGGAACTGAAAGCCAGAACACCAGCTACCGTTACGGCAATCCAAAAACTCACCGTCAGCCACGAAAATTGAATCGCCAATTTGGAAATATTGAAGAGTTCTCGTGTGGATTTGGAGTTATGAAGCTTTACCATCTTGGAAAATTATCGTGTGGGTGACACAATTATTTAGTCATGCTACAGCAATCACCTTCGGTTTGCGAGTTTTGGTTACTACTAAACGGCAATATTACTTATTGTCACTCAGATATGACCCAATCTTTAATACAAAAGGAAACTTCAGAGATGAAACTTGGTTCTGTTGAGCATAAGGAATTATTCTGCCGGAGCTTTATGGAAAGCTACAGAGAATACGAGCCAGAGAATCTACCGTGGCCAGATTTGGACGATACAGCCTTAAGTTTCCTACGCAGTATTCCCTTTTGGGAGAAAGCTCTGGATACAGAGCGGCAAGTCGGAGCAATAGTTAGTGGTTACGCAGAAAAGGTGAGCGATCCTCTTTTACAAACTGCGATTGCTCTCCAAGGTACAGAAGAATTGCGCCACGCCCGCCTCCTTCAAACATTAATTGACCGTTACGGCATCGAAATACCAGAACGTCAACCCATACAAGTTCCCCAAAATATTGAGCCAGTCTTTACGCGCTTTGGCTTTGAAGAGTGCCTGGATACCTTTTTTGCTTACGGGCTATTTGCGATCGCCCGTGAAGCTAATGTTTTTCCAGAGTCAATCTTCACTATCTTTGATCCCATCATAGACGAAGAGACACGCCATATTGTCTTTTTTGTCAACTGGTTTACCTACACACAAATTTCTCGTGGGCAGGGATTTATCCCATTGCGGAGTATAAAAACCCTTTGGCACTACGGCAAGGCACTCAGCAATCTGATTGCCGTCTTTGGCAATGCTGACTCCAGTAGAACTGGCTTTGCTGCCACCGGTACTGACATTTTTACCAAAGACCTCACAATCACAAAATTTCTCAGCATTTGTCTATCGGAAAATCAGCGCCGGATGAGCAAGTATGATCCCCGTTTACTCCAACCGCAATTACTACCTAGACTTGCCAGCGTCGCCCTCCGTACCTTTGAGTTAATACCCAAACGCAAACTTGAAACTGTCGAGAGAGCTAGTGCCTAATTTTTTGCCTATTGATACAATTCTGGTACCTCAGGGATCAGAATATAAAGCTGTATGTCGCGGATTAAGCGGCGTTACTGGTTCCATCCCAACGGTAGTAGCCATACCTATTGGGATGAAGCCTTTACTTAAATATTTGCAACAAGGAAAATTTCTGGCTCCAAAATCCAGAGTATTAATTATGGGTATATGTGGCAGTTTGAGCGATCGCCAGAAAGTTGGTGATATTGTGCTGTATCAAGATTGTATTTATCAGGGAAAGCAGCAAGAATGCGATCGCACTTTCACAGCACAATTACACTCAGTACTCAGTACAGAAGCGATTAATCGCGTCTCTCCCCACTCCCCACTGAAGCTAGTCAAGTCACTAACAAGCGATCGCGTGATTTGGTCTGCTGCCGAAAAACGCCATTTGGGTGAGACTTTGGCGGCTGATGTTGTAGATATGGAAGGATTTACCGCCCTAGAGTTTTTCAATGCATCTGGGGTGTCCGTGGCAATACTGCGAGTAGTCAGCGACGATTGTCGGCACGATATCCCCGATCTTACACGAGCAATTAACTCTGATGGCTCTCTAAATCCTTTCCCTTTAGCAATGGGAATGCTTCGACAACCCCTTGCTACTACTCGGCTGATTCGAGGTTCATTAACAGCATTGAAGGTGTTAGAGCAAGTTACAAATCGGCTCTTTTTTGGCAATAGGCTGGAATAATTTGTTGCAGAATTAATGGCACACTTACTCGGATTTCTCGCAAGTGAGGAAAAATCATCTATATGATCAATAGGATGGTCTTTTCTAAGCTAATGGAGCGATCGCACCGATTTAGATTTGTGCCACACCACCATCGACAAACAATTCCAGGACTTACGCAAAAATTCCTAAAAAGCTTAATTTATCGAACCGCCAAGACGCCAAGAGCGCCGAGAATTCGTAGAGTGTGCGTAAGTCCTAAATTCAATGCCCGTAATATAGCTGCTTTCATCCGAAGCCAGGAAGGAAAACGCTTTTGCCACTTCATCTGGAGTTCCCACACGCCCCAAAGGAATGTCATTTACCATCTCTGTGTGCATTGGCGATCGCCTCCTTGAGTTATTTGAGTTGAGCATTCAGTGGACTAGAAACAGCCTGTCTTTTTCGTTGGCGACCGCATTTGGAATGCTTCAAATCTGCGCCATGCCCCCATCAACGAAGAGTTCGATGCCGTTGACAAAGCTGCTGTCATCGGATGCAAGGAAGACGACAGCTTTAGCAATCTCGTCTGGCGTACCCACCCGCCCAAGGGGGATATTGTCAGCCTGACTTGCTATAAATTCCTGCACCTGCTCCTCATTCAGTCCCATGAGATTGTAGCCAGGAGTAGGCACGACACCAGGACTAATAGCATTGACACGAATCTTGCGCTCTTTCAGGTCAAGTGTCCAGTTGCGTGCAAACGATCGCACGGCGGCTTTGGTAGCGCTGTAAACGCTGAACGCTGGGGTGCCCGACCGAGCCTCTATGCTACCTTTGGTAACAAGGAAACCTTATTCCGCAAAGCGCTTGCTCGCTATAGTGATAGGCAAACAGCCTACCTTCGTGAGGCGCTTGAGGAGCCAACCGCACGTAGAGTCATTGAGCGAATGATGCATGGAGTTGTTGACTTGGTGACTAATCCGTGCAATCCGTCAGGATGTCTCTTCGCACAGAGTATGCTTTCATGTGCAGACCCGGACGATCCGCTCCATGAAGAATTGGCAAAACGCCGGGTGTCAGGCGAAATTGCAATACGCGATCGCTTCGAGCGTGCTTTATCAGAAGGTGATTTGCCCTCTGATGCTGACCCTGCTGCCCTCGCTTGCTTTGTCGTAACGGTCAACTTTGGGATGTCAGTCCAAGCAGCGAGTGGAGCCAGTCGCGCGGAACTTCTACAGGTTGTTCAGACGGCATTGCGAGCCTGTCCAATATGAGGCAAATGTATTCAATCTTTCATATTTTTTAATTTACTAAAACCTTGGCTCAGGGTCTTTCTAGTTTCGCATTTGTCAATTGGATTTATAAAACTAATTGTATTGATAAATCGAATTCAAGGTGCTATCATCAATCCCAAATAATCCCAGGATTTATTATTTTGCTTTACCGAGAGTGATGGAATAACGATATTTATAATTAGCTCAATAAACTTGACTTAAAGACAATTTAGCGCAGCCTCACAAAAAAATGGTATGAGAGGCTGAACACAATCAGGCTAGACTTGGAGCTTAACCCGCATTTCTCACAAAATAAGAAGAAAGAGGGGGGAAAACTGATTTTAAGTCTCAGTATACTTTTAAAATTACAGCCGGGATCTTATATTCGCTTTGATATTAGATGAAGATAAATTAGTAACTACTGACAGTATAACAATCAATGAAATTCTAATTGTGATTGTGAAATTACTTGTGGAATAAGTTTTACAGAAACTTTATCATCATATCTATTAAATAGAAAATTATTTTGGGAAACATAATATAGAACCTGATCTTGGTTGGGTTCCATGAGAGCTAATTGCACTGGATTGTCAATCAAAAATGCTTTTAGCTCGGAACTAATTTGCCAACTATCGAACAGAATTTATGAAGCTCAATCACAAGCTCTACCTGTACTCGTTCTTAGCTCATTTCAAATGGCTTAAGAAAAGTTACACCGCTAAAATCATGTTAGTGGCATTTTTGGGCACTCATGTACCACTTTTGACTTTACTCTTCAGTTTCGTTCTCTCAAACTCCTATTCTTTCGAGATGGCGGCGCGAGTCATGATCGTTGCTCTGTTGGCTACGTTAGCGGGTACGGCTGCCACCCTCTACGCCCTACACCACCTCCTCAAACCAGTTATTTTGACATCTGCAACATTGCAAAATTATCTAAACACCAAAACCCTACCTGAATTGCCCACGGAATTTGCTGATGAAGCGGGTACATTGATGGCGGATACGTCACAAACTCTTCACAAGTTAGATGGGTTAATTCACTACATGAGTAACTATGATGATTTAACCGGATTACCTAATCGTGATTTATTTTGCGATCGCCTCCATCAGACTCTATCTCAACCTGAAAACAACCAGCGCCTTGTAGCTGTCTTTTTGCTAGGTATTGATGATTTTACTGGTATAAGTCATGGGTTAGAACGTCAGAAAACAAATTTGTTGTTAAGAGCAGTTGCTCAGAGGTTATCAATCTGTGTAGCGCAAACAGATATTCTTGCCCATTTGAGTGGAGATGAATTTGCTCTTGCTCGGATAGAAATTGTTTCTTTTGAAAGTGTAATTAAGCTATCTCAGGTGCTTTTGAGTACCCTGAGTAAACCCTTTTCTGTAGAGGGTAACTTGATTCATATCACCGCCAGCATCGGCATCACAATTAATGGAATAAATGATCGTAATAGCGTGGATCAACTCTTGCAACAGGCTCACATAGCACTGTATCAGGCGAAGCAGCAAGGGCGTAGCCAATATCAATTCTATTCGCCGGAAATAAATGCTCAGTTGCAGGAACGACTAACTTTAGAAAATGAATTACATGGAGCGCTTGGGCGTAACGAAATGCTGGTTTATTATCAACCTCTGATTGATTTAGACAGTGGAGAAATTACAGCGATGGAAGCGTTGATTCGCTGGCAGCATCCTACATTAGGTTTTATTTCTCCAGCAAAGTTTATTCCTATTGCAGAAGCCAATGGTGCGATCGTACCAATTGGCGAATGGGTCTTGCGAACTGCTTGCGCCCAAAACCGTGCTTGGCAGCTTGCTGGATTTACCCCAATTCGGATATCTGTGAATCTGTCAGCTCGACAGTTTGAACAACCGTATCTGGTTGAGATCATCAGCCAAATTCTTGAGGAGACTGGACTCAAAGCATCTGATCTGGAACTGGAAGTAACGGAAAGCTTCTTGATGAGTGACATTGAGCGATCGGTTAAAACCTTAAAACAATTACGAGAATTGGGTATATGGTTGGCTCTAGACGACTTCGGTACTGGTTATTCCTCCCTGAATTATTTGAAGCGCTTTCCTGTGAATATACTGAAGATTGATCGGTCATTTGTGCAGGATATAATGTCTAATCCTGATAGCGTCGCCGTCACCAATGCCATTATTGCCCTTGCAAAGAGCCTCCGGTTGAGTATCACGGCAGAGGGCGTGGAAACCCAAGAACAGCTTGAATACCTGAAAATGCAGGGATGTGACGAAGGTCAAGGTTATTACTTCAGTTGTCCTGTCCCTGCTGATATAATTGCCCCGATGTTGCAGAACAGTTCTCAGCAGATAGAGACAATTGCAGCGTAGGTAGATGCCTAAACCAGTAAATACCCTCCTGATAGCATTTCACTTGAATTTTGATAGAAATGGTTATCAGGAGGCATTGGACACTTGTACTGAGCAGAGTCGTTGGCGCAGCCTCTCGTAGAGAAGTATTGATAATTCTTCCCCATACCCAAAAACTCCACGCCACAAGCGGTGTAGAGTTTTTCATTTTGAAACCGTGGAAAGCTTTGCAACCATGTGAGCACGAGATGAAACCTCAAGCTTACGAAACATCCTTTTTAAGGCTTGCTTGACAGAGTTTTCAGTAATCCAAAGTTCAGCACTAATTTCTGCATTGGTTTGTCCTTGAGCCACCAAGGAAGCAATTTGCATTTCACGGGGTGTTAAACGCTTTGTCTGTAATAGTGGTTGTTGCAATCGGGCCATTGCTACCCAAGTAGAAATGTGCAGACAAAGCGCACTCAAATCTGTAAGATTTTGTGAATCAAATGCAGGCATTCCTTGCTTACGCGTCAAACCTACCACGCCTACTAACTCACCATTGCTGACAATTGGCCCTGCCATGACGTGCCAGTGATCAGTACGAGGACAAATCAAGTTCCATGTTTTAGGTTCTACTACCAAAGCTTCATGAACAGGGGCGTGGCGTTCTAGCAAGTAGCGCGCAACTGGATTGTGTTGAGGTGATAATGCAATTTGCAGCGCTTTTTGAATCTTGCTGTCAACTAAAGAAATTTGGGCAAAGAAAAATAGCCCACATCGTGTAGCTGAAAAATACTCACTCATTTCTGCGGATATGTGCGATTGCAAAGTCTGTTCGTCTTTAGCTTGAGCAATTCCATGAAATAGAGATTGTAAGGCAACCATGATTTGCAAAGTGTACTCGTTCGAGGTCTAGGCGCAGTATAGCAATCAGACCTATCTTAGCTTTAGTCATTAGTTTTTTATTAATCCTTAGTCCTTAGTTCTTAGTTTTTTTGCCCACTCTGTTGCGAGATATGTAGCAAAAAAGCTCTTTATTAATGACCAATGACCAATGACCAATGACTAATGACTAATGACTAATGACTAATCAAATCTTTTCGTTTATTTGCTTTTTTTGGATTACTTTAGCATGACTGTAAATTCTGGCATTGATGAAACACAGATATCCGGGCGCTGGATTGAAATAAGTTTTTTGATCGCAGCAGTGCTTTTCAATCTCTGTTTAGTAACCCAAATATTTAGTGTTGGACTGGCTTACTTTTACAACTCTGATTGGTGGAACCTGCATATTTGGCTGGTACGAGGATATGGCAGACTCTCATTAATTTTATTGGTATGGGTATTTTTGATTCCCTTTCCCCCAAGAGTCCAGTGCCTTACAGCAAGTATGCCAGTGCTATTAGGAATGCAATTTCTCACAATTCATTTAAAAACTTCTTTCCCTCTAGCAGTGTTTCACCCGCTCATCGGCTTTTCTTTATTCTTTATTTCCACAACTCTAGTACATCGGACATCGCACATCATATTTCCCAACTACAACCAAGACTAAATTCGAGAGAAAACACAAGTTTCAATTCTTTTTGCACTATTACAGGAGAAATACAAGTGTCTCAATACGCTGATCCGTCCGTTCTCGTTGATACCCTGTGGCTTGCAAATCATCTCAATGATCCAAATATCCGCATTATTGAAGTGGATGTGAGTCCAGAACTGCACAAAAATGCTCACATACCTGGTGCTGTCTTCTGGAACATCTTTACAGACTTACTATTGCCCGATTTAAAGATGAATTGGGATGCGATCGCTTTTGAGAGGCTGATGGCACGTTCAGGCATCACCAATAACACCACAGTGATTGCTTATGGTAGTTATCCTGGAACCGGAGCCTGGATTTTCTGGTTGTTGCAAGTCTTTGGGCATAAAAATGTAAAAGTTCTCAATGGCGGCTATCAGAAATGGAAGTCAGAAGGTCATCCATTGGCAACTGAGTTATCTACGTTTCCCGACACTGATTACCGTGCCACAGCTACTGATGATCGTCTGCGAGTATTACATAATGAAGTTCAGGCATCAATTGGTCAAAGCGATGGCTACGACGGGCTACACCTACCCATATTGTTGGATGTCCGAACACTTCAAGAATACTCTGGTGAGTGGTTTTTCAATCAGCCACCAAAAGCAGGCGAACGTACTGGACATATTCCCGGTGCAGTCCATCTTGAGCATATCTTAACTCTCAACGAGGATGGAACTTTTAAATCATTCAACGAATTGAAAAATCTCTATCACAGTAAGGGCATTACGGCTGACAAGGAAGTATTTCCCTACTGTGCTATTGGTGGGCGTTCTGGATGTATCTGGTTTGTCTTGAAGTATTTATTGGGCTATCCAAATGTTCGGAATTATGATGGCTCTTGGAATGAATGGAGTCGCCTAGCTGATGTAGGCATCGAAAGGTAGTGAGAGTTATACTATTTTAAATTTTAGACTCCGCTTTCAGTGAGGGCAAATGCGATCGCTGGCTGACTGATGGACAAGTTTACACCAAAGATAAACTGCATAAGCATAGCCAGCCGTAAGTATCGCATTTGCCCACTCCCTAACTTGTCTCCTGAATTTGCAGACGTACAGTGTGTTCAGTTGCACCACTAAGTTGCAATTCCATGATTTCACCACCGAGAGGTTCCAAGCAAGTGAGGAGCGATCGCAAGTTAGGTGTACTTGCGCCAGTATCTACATATAATCTATCTGCCAAATTGCCGATTCGTTTCCAAGTCATGTAGAGTTTAGCGATCGTTTGTTCGATTTGCGATGCTTGATTCACCAAATCAGCAGCTATGCTCAAACAGCCGACTCTTTGCGCTTCTTCTAAGGCTGTTTCAATATCAATATTTTCTTGCGTCAATGCTTGAACTTGAGCCGCCCCTTTGAGATATTTTGCCAAGTTACGCGCTTCAGTAGTTACTTGTTTCAGGGTATCCACATCAGGATTGGCAGCTATTTCCTTTTGGATAAACTTTTGGTGCGATTCTGGCAGTTTTTCCATTTCCTTCACCAATGGGGCGATGTAGCGTGGGGGAAGGGTGTTATCTGCGGCTTTTTCTTTAACTGATTCAGGTAATAAATCTGAGGACATGGCTGTCCATTCATCGCTGAGTTGACGCACTTCCCGCCTGGTAATGCGATCGCCTTTTTGGGCAGCTTCACTCACCATCTGTTGCACTTCTGGCGATGCTTTGGAGGTTTCGACAAATGCCCGTTTACTGAAATTGTTCACAGAACCAGGGTCAAGTTTACCGTCTTCAATGAGACTATCGGCACTATTGGCCAGTTGAATCCAGGAGTATGCTTGACTTTTACTGATTTCCCGCTCTTTTAGCCATCGCAAAAAGCCAGTACCGCGTCCGTCACCACCCACTTTCTCTCTGTCGCGGATAGCCCGTAAAATTCGCCCCCGCCAGATTTCAGTTTGCAAATCAAAGCGATCGCATACCTGCCAAGCTATTTCGAGCTGCTGTTGAAAATCTGACTCTAAAATCTGTTCATCTTCTGGATCGGGCAGTTCAAAGCTGATATCTGCTGGCTGAAGTAACGCAGCAGCAAGGTCGTTGATGGAGTCGGTGTCTTGCACGATTGATGACTAACTAGTGGATGCGATCGGCTTATTATGCCACAATCTGTGGACTCTCACTTAAGGGGGAGTACGGTATTTTGAATTACAACAAATATAGTATGAGGGGGTAAACCACCTCAGTGAAGTCTTGCATTGATCAGAGAGAATAAAAATAAAACGATGAACCAGGTAGACTACCTCCGCATTAGTTTAATCGATCGCTGTAATTTTCGTTGTCAATACTGTATGCCAGAGGGAGTAGAACTGGACTATATTCTCAAGCAACAGTTGTTAACTGATGAGGAGTTGCTCACCTTAATTCAAGAGGTATTTATTCCAGTAGGCTTTAATCGGTTTCGTTTGACTGGGGGTGAACCCTTATTGCGTCCGCGTGTGGTGGATTTGGTAAGTGCGATCGCAACTTTACCCCAAACTCAAGACCTCTCAATGACCACCAACGGTTTTTTGCTGGCTCCGATGGCACAAAACCTCTACAATGCTGGTCTGCGAAGAATTAATATTAGTCTAGACTCTCTTGATCCCGACACTTTTGATCAAATTATCAGTAATCGGGGACGTTCTCGTTGGCAACAAGTTTGGCATGGGATTCAAGCTGCCTATGATGTCGGATTCGACCCACTGAAGCTTAATGTGGTGGTGATTCCAGGCGTTAATGACCACGAAATTCTCGATTTAGCTGCCCTGACAATTGATAAACAGTGGCACGTTCGATTTATTGAATTTATGCCTATTGGCAATTTGCATTTATTTGGCGATCGCGGTTGGGTATCTTCAGCCGAGTTACGGCAACAAATCCGCGATCGCTGGGGCTTGACAGAATCACAAGTTCGTGGTTTTGGCCCTGCTGATGTCTTTAAAATTCCCGGTGCGAAGGGGACACTGGGATTTATTAGTCAAATGTCTGAATGTTTTTGCGATCGTTGTAACCGGATGCGCCTGAGTGCCGATGGCTGGCTGCGTCCCTGTTTATTAAATGAAACTGGTCAAATAGATTTAAAAACTGCTCTGCGTTCTGGTATCAGCACCGCTCAATTACAAGAGCAGGTCAGGTATTTACTCGGAATCAAGCCAGAAATTAACTTTAAAGGGCGCGATTCGGGCATTTTAGGTACATATACTCGCACCATGTCGCAAATTGGTGGTTAGTCAAGTCGCTTCGCTCCAATTAAAAATTAAAAATTATTAATTAAAAATTGCAATAAGTGGGGGCTTGAACCCACCACTGATAGTGTAGAGTTAGTGAGTCCCTGACCCTCTTGTAGACCAATGAAATCTTTGATTCAGTGGGGGCTTGTACCCCAAATTAATTAGAAATTATTATTATTCTTAATTTTTAACTTTTAATAAAAAAAAAGGTCATTGGTCATTGGTCATTTGTCCTTTGCAAATAACTAGGGACAAATGACCCTTCGGGTTCGCTAGTTGCTCATGGGGGAAACCCCCAAGACCGCACTGGCTCACTAAGGACAAATGACTATTACGCTTGTCGTGAGTAGTATTCCACCACAAGTAGTTCATTAACTTGTAGTGCCACCCATTCCCGTTCAACAACGCTGTTGACTTTACCAACCAACTTATTTTTGTCAAACTCCAAATGACTGGGGAGGTTAGCCAAACCGGGATATTGCAAGTTAGCTTCCACCAACTTCCGTGATTGTGCCCGATCCCTGACTGCAATTACTTCACCAGGACGGCATTGGTAGCTGGCAATATTCACCACACGACCGTTAACAGTTACGTGACCGTGATTCACCAGTTGACGAGCAGATGGGATAGTCGGGGCTATACCCAAGCGGAAAACGGTATTATCCAAACGCATTTCTAGCAATTGCAGCAGCACTTGTCCGGTAGAACCAGTAACACGTCTAGCTTTCCGCACATAGCGGAGCAATTGTTTTTCAGTCAAACCGTAGTTGAAGCGGAGCTTTTGCTTTTCCTCTAAACGGATAGCATACTCAGAGCGCTTCTTCCGGTTCTGACCATGCTGACCAGGTGGGTAAGCGCGTCTGGCGCTTTTACGAGTCAATCCTGGTAAATCGCCCAAGCGGCGTACAATTCTGAGGCGGGGCCCTCTATATCGGGACATGAGTTTCCTTAATCTAATCCTGTTTAAACTTTACCGAAACATTCAATTTTGACACTCCCCTGATTTTTAATCAGGGGATTCTTGGTTTTTTGAAGCTGCTTACCGAGGTAAGACGTATCTCACCAAGGTAGACGCATCGATTTTTGCGCCAGTTGCTTTTAATCGGTAAACCCGACAAACTAGCCTCCAAGCCTGAATTCCGACCTGTCACGCCGTACTCCTGCCCATAACTTTTTTGTGTTTATTTAGTTTCGTAGACTACTCAATCATTCGATTGGTTTACGCAGTATTCTTACTCTGAAATACTTTTTACGTTTGCCTACTTATCTTTCAAACAGTTATATTAACACAATCTCCGGCATAATTAACTATGTCTATACCTTGCTCACCCTAAAATTCTTTAATTGCAGAGGATTTTTAAAATATTTGAGTTAGCATAACCTTGGGTGTTTGGAGAATGGCAATATCAATGAGCAACAAAGCGGTTAATAGAGGTAAGAACAAACAAGCCAGTTCCACCTCCAGGAATTTAATAGTACCAGTTTTGGCTATAGCTGGATGGTTGACAACGCTCTTACCCAATCCAGCGATCGCTGCTTCCTATAACAATGATTATAGTGTCTGTGCGGGTCGCCTTCTGGGCGTAGGTGTAACGGCAGAAGCGGCATCAGAAGGTTGTGCAGCAGCACTGCGTCCAAAGGATTTGGCTGCTTGTGTGGTTAAAATTGACAAGGAAACCCAAATTGCCGCGACAGAAGCGCTTTCTTATTGTGGGAAGGCCCGGCGTCCTGAAGAGTTAGCTAGCTGTGTAGTTGGTGTCAGCTTAAGTACTAAGGAAGAAGCTAATCCGGCAGTTTTAAATTACTGTGGACGTAGTTTGTTACCCGTGCGCTTTGGGCAGTGTGTGGTTGGCTTGCGTAGTAAAATCGACTTTCCCACTACCCAAGCGCTAGATACTTGTATTAGTGCTGATGATAGTGTTGTTGGCGCTTCATCTTCATCTACACCGCCGACTCTAATTCCTGCGGGATCAAGTCCAAGTATTGAGACTACCCCATTTCCAACGCAACCGACTGTTCCAGTACAACCAGGCACTAATTAAATTACAGTGCTTAATTGACTGAAGAATACAGATTAATTAGTAGGTTGGGCGTTATAATGCCCAACCTACTGGTTTTTCAAATGTAAATTTATGGGTAAGCAAGTTTTTACTACAAACCCTCAAAACTAGCTTGACTGACGCAAAAATATCTATATAAAACCTGCCATAATTGCCTTCTGTTTGCAAATTATGCAAACCAAACACTTACAATACAATAGTCACAAAAATTCTTGTGACTATTGCACTACTAGTACAGTGTTACAGTATAAATATACCAACTATCCCCCTACGTTTAAGCAAGGGATAAAATCAGTGAAAAGCTTATTTATAAGCTTTTTGAATTTTGCGTAGCGCTACTAATCTTCTCTTTCGCCAAAAGCAGTCTGTAAAACCACTGCAATACCTCCATCTTGGTGATATTTATCTGCCCAGGCACGGATCACTTCATCCAATTCTTCCATAGCCTGCTCCATTTTTTCTGGGAGGATATCAAGTTCTTCCAGCAAGCGCATGGCATTTCGTCGTCGTTCTGCCCAATTTTTCATCATGCGGAAATACCGAGCGGTATCTTCCACCATAATGTATGTACGTTCTTGGTCGTCTGCTGGGGCATAAAAAGGACGGGTAAGAGCGTAGAAGGGCATTCCCCAAGGAGAATCAATGCGTGTTACCGTTCCTGAATAGAGCAGACGGCGCTTGATATGCTCACCCAAAGCTTCACTCAAAGGCATTTGGTGTTCGGGTGGCAAGTCTTCTTGCGATCGCCTGTGCAAAAACTCGATCAAATCCAGAAACTCAAAAGAGCTAACTAACTGGGCATCTGGTAAATTACTGGGCAGTTTCTGCTCAATTTGTCTTTTTTCTTCACTTGTCAGACTGCTACCAGGAACGCGCGATCGCCCCGGTTGCCAAGGATACTTTTCTAGCCAGACGTAAGGCAATTGAATCAAATAGCGAGGTTCTTGAGAACCCAACATTTTTAACAGTTTGCCTTCTGTTAGCGCCTGTCTGACTTCTTCTACAATAATTTTTACTCGTTTCGGCTCTAAGTGGTGCAGATGCCCTGTCATCCGCAGGTTTTGTCCCTGCTCTAGATAGGTCATGTAAATTGCACACTTTGCTGCTGTTGCGGCTGCGTCTAAAAATGCCCCATGCCTGTGCCCACTCGTCCGCATGGCACTAAAAGCCAGATAAAGCATGATCTGATCCATCGCACTGGGGTCAAGACGTTTGATCAGATCTATGTCGTTACTCATATTACAGACAATTGAATAGCACGTTTACAGAGTTTTTAATCGAGTGAAAATAGGTAGTATACACCTGGATGAAAGCGATGTCTTCACTTCCAGACTATATTAGTATGCGATAACTATGAAATCGGTAGTAGTCCAAACTACCATTTTCGCATATTTTCTGGTACAAAAGCAGATTTGTTGTTGTGACTATAACTGTCTCTGCATCTGACCGGAATCTTACAGATATCACTAAGTCAAGCTTGACGGCGGTTTACGTCCCAAAAATCTACTGTGTTGCAAGTAATCTACAAAGCCTTCCGGTTCTCTGGGGTTTTCTCATCTTTTAAGAGCAACAACGTTAAGCTGCTTACACCTAATTATGGCACTATGCCGACTCGGAGTAATAACTAGTTTGCGGTTCATCTGGGATATCTGTTACTCAAAAAAGATGGTTCTTTTCTTTCAGCTTTGGCAAATTATTTGTAGTACACAGGTGACTATAAATAATTGGGAGTGGTCTAACAATAAATCCTTTCCCAGGTGTAGCCACATTTAGAGGTTGAGCCATACGGCTCGTTGTGAACTATCATCCAGTTCACAATCTCCGGTGATGTCTCGGCAGTATAAGCCGTTGGCTTGAGGGAAGATAGCAGACATTAAGTAGAGCAAATAATTCCAATTTCAAAGTGCCTGTTGTTTTTTCAAATATCGTTCCTTATCATACCATTGTTTTTTGCTTTTGGAATAGAATTATGTATTTTAAAGTTTATAATTGAGGATTATTTAAATAATTTATATTCTATTTCAATCAAGGTTTGATGATATTTTTTATTTGCTTCTAAATCTAAGTCTGATTTATCTTTTTGTATTGATGATTGGACACAAAAGCCGCGATTAGTCCAGACTGAATCGCGTAGCTACAAGGGTTTTTTGATTATGCTAAGAACCGAAAGATTAGTTAATAGCCATACATATAATAAAACATATTGGATGACCTTTGATGATTATTTAGAAACTTTCTCTCAATGAATTTATATTTTTTTCATGAAAGAATTTTAAATTTTCATCATTTAACTAATTCATTAGCTATTTTCAAGGATGTTTTACCTCGCTGTTTTATATATTTGATAAACTTGAATTGCTTAGATAATTTGTTGCTAGAAAATGAGGATAATCCGCAGCTGACTACGATATAAGCTTCTTTGTGGGGGCGTCTGGGCGATACCTGCGGCGGGCTACGCCTACGCAGACCAAACTCACTAGTAGAGAACGAGAGAAATAAAGATACCATCTCACCAAACACAAGAGTCTGGAAATAAAGAATTTTGAATTTCGCATTACTCGCAGGGGTTTTCGTAGGATAAAGGTACTAGTTGTTTCACGGGCGATCGCTCCACATATTCATGTAGCTACAACAGTCTCCTCTACTGAAAGAATGGGCTACTTTAAACACTTCTGCTACTTCTTCATTTTCTAGTTCCAAAGTGTGCTGCAATGGTCTTAACTCCTTGCAAATTTCCTCTTTGAGCAAGTACTGATGGTCAATTGCTTGAGTCAGTACTACTCGTACTGCTTATATATACGTGTTTTCCCTATCTGTATCAGGTTAAATCCCCAAAAATATATTACAAGTCAAGTTATTGTGATTACTGCTCGCTCAACTATTAAGTCGTATGTGCACCCATACAGCAGTCCTAAATCATTCGTAAAAACTTAAATCCCCGACTTCTCAAAGAAATCGGGGATCTTGTTTGTCACAGATGATTTAGAAAGGTTACAAGTGGGCGCATTAGCATCGGGGTTCGGGCTGAGAGTGATGGGAGGTAAAGTATCTCCCACCACATCTAACTTGATTGAACTCGCCATTTAATTCATGGGACTAGAGGGTTTAGCCTGATTTCGCATTGTTTCAAAGCTGAAAGCAGCCGCGCCAAAGGTTACTAACAACACTCCCAAAATTTGCACAATATCCAAATTTTCTTGAATGATTAACCCAGCGAAAATCACGGTTAAAACTGGGATGCTACCACCGATGATTGCTGATCGTGAGGCACCAAGTTTACTAATACCAACATTGTTGAGCAAATAGCCCGCAAGAGTCAGCACACCCAAAATAAACGCGCTTAAAACCAGTTCCAGCATCTTGGAACTGTCAAATACCAAGTTCCAAAAAGGTAGCATCAAGCAGATAAAGCTCAACAACAACATGGTGGCGAAGTTAATTAAAGTAAAAGTCACGGGATGCAGTTTGCTAGCACAAACCCGTGTCAGGATTATGTAAGCAGCAAAAGCCACGCCTGAAAGAAGGGCGGTGCTGCTTCCCATTGAAGTATTACCCATAGCTATGCTGGGAGAACCTCCCAAAACCAGCAATTCACCGCAGCAAATCGCTGCGATCGCACCGATGCGGAATATGCCAGGGCGATCGCGAAACAGAAACCATGACAATAAACCACTAACCATTGGATAAACAAAGAACAGTGCGATCGCCATTCCAGTTGTAACTTGAGCGATCGCAATGTATATGAGTACTTGAGACAAAAACAAAAAGCACCCACTCACAATTGACAATAGTAAAATCTGCCTTGTAGCTGCATTCGCGGGTGTCGGATTTCCCCGGACTGAAGCGGCCAAGTTGTCCAAGTCTTGCCACAGTCTGGGATGCAGTATAGGAGACAACAGTACCATTAGTGGAACTACCACCATAAACCGGAGCGTCAAAATTAATAGAGTATTGCCCAAAGTCGGCGGTAGCAACTGTTCTACCTCTAATACTCCAAAAATCTGCGAACCTTCATGGAAAATCACCTTGATGGCTACGTTGTAAAGGGACGATATCACTGCTGATGAGACAATCAACAAGAAACCGATTTGGAGCGGCGATAAACCGGAGGAATTACGCGATCGCGATTGTGGAGGTTTTGCTGCCGACTGCGGCTCTAGCGCAGTGGTCGATGAGGGTTTAGTTTGGTTCTGCGATCCGTCCTTGCGGAGGACAGAAATTGGTTCAGTAGCATTTAGCTTTTGAGAAGGTCGGATTATTCTCGGCTGTGGCAAAGATGCAGTCAGAGGCTTTGATGTAGTTTCATTTTCCGGCAAGTCCTGATTGAGGACAGAAATTGGTTCGCTGGTATTGTCCTTTGGTGGCGGAACGACATCAGATACTGGCTCTGATGTCGTTTCCTTGGGTGATAAATCCTGGGTGGGGAAAGAAATTGGGTTCGTGGTATTTTCTCTAACCGTCGGCTCTGATGTCGTTTCCTTGGGTGATAAATCCTGGGTGGGGAAAGAAATTGGGTTCGCGGTATTTTCTCTAACCGTTGGCTCTGATGTCGTTTCCTTTGGTGATAAATCCTTGCTGGGGACAGAAATTGGGTTCGTGGTGGTTTCTCTAACCGTTGGCTCTGATGTCGTTTCCTTTGGTGATAAATCCTTGCTGGGGACGGAAATTGGGTTCGCGGTGGTTTCTCTAACAACCGTCGGCTCCAATGTCATTTCCCTTATTGAAAAATTATTAGGAATCGGGGAAATTGGTTCAGGGGAATTTCTTGCTACTTCACCAAACGGTGGCGGGGATGTCTCAAAAGAACTGTTTTTTTCTGGCTCCGTAAACTGCAAAACAGTAGGTATACCTGCTGTTGCTGGTTTGCGTGAAGTTTCTTCTATAGTTTTTTCTAGTTCTCCATGCAGGCGATTAACAAACTCTGTTAAAATCGTTTCCCCTTGCTGCTGCTGGCTATACATCCGTGACAACTGTTGGGAAAGATTGCTTTGATAATTCTTTAGTTCTTGTTGCAGTGAGTTAAAAGTAACAGTAACGGTGTCATCTAGGCTGTCAAACATATGTTCGACTTTTTCATTTATTTCACCTACTACATTGCTGCTCACTTCAGCAGACTTCAGCGCAGCTTGTTCGTAAGATTTACCCTCTAGGTTTTGGTTAGCTAAAGTTGTCAGAGAGGATTGCAGTTGTGAAGATATATGCTTTGCCAGAACTTCTGCCAGTTGACGAATTAACACTTGCTGCTCAGTGATTTGGCGCACTTGTTGTAAATGCTCTTTTTCCTCTATCAAGCTTTGAATGTCATCAGATAACTGGTTTTTTTCTGCCTGAAGCCGCTTTACGTCTTCCTGCAAAGCTCTGAGGACATTTTGCTGAAGATTTTCCAAATCTTCAACTACAGCCCAAAGAGCATTTTCTGCTGCTCTAGATAGCTCGCCTCTGACTCTCGGATTTTCTGGTTGCTTCTCAAATCGCCCCATTAGCTTCTAACCTCTAACATCTTGACGATAAAGCTGCTTCCGATACACTTTATTGGCGCTCATCTTAATTTCCTGTATTTTGTCAGATAAATTAAAAATTTTAACAGCACTTCCGCATTTCAACGTAATTCTGTCATACTGGACACAGGTTGGCAAAGCATTAAATTTGCTCCACGCATTATTACACCGTGTTATCTTGGGCGTTGACAAGCATTTGGTCAGTTTAATTTATATCAACTATTTGTCAATGAGATTTTTATTTTTCAAAAAATCTCACTCCAAATAAATATTTATCGTTTTGCAGGCGATAGTAACTGTCAAAGACTTGGAGATGAGTGCACGTAGGCGTAAAGCAACTTGTCTCCAGATATCGCCACAAAATTGTCTGACTTGCGAAACTAGCTGTAAATTCGTGTGGAATTGTAACTTGTGTGACAGTTTATATCTCTAAATGGAGATTAAAGTATCTTTCTGTGGAAATTCAAAGTTACGCTATCCCCTGCACAACATTCTAATGAATGAGCAACAATTCTGCAAAAACACCTTTTTTGGCGTTATTGCAGTCTAGGTTCTACATTGAGTAGATGCAATAGAGGAAAAAGTTAGCAAAATATTAATAATTCTTAGAAGAATAAAATTCTGGCGATGCTAAAAATGGCAGCGCTAAGGGCAGCACTCACGGGGATTGTAATTAGCCATGCGGCAGCAATGCCTTTTAATGTTTGAAACTTAATCGACTTGATATTTTGCACCAGTCCAATACCAACGACACCACCGACAAGGGCGTGAGAGGTAGAAACTGGTAAACCTAGCCGAGAGGCGATGAGGATGGTGGTAGCAGTGGCAAGTTCGGCACAAAATCCACTACTAGGTTGCAAGGCAATGATGTTTTCGCCAATGGTAGCGATGACTTTTTTACCCCAGACAGCTAAACCACCAACAATACCAAGACCACCAAGGATTAAAATCCAAAGGGGGATACTAATACCATCAGTAGGTACGCTACCAGTGCGATTGATGTAAACGATCGCAGCTAAAGGAGCGATCGCATTTCCCACATCATTAGAACCATGAGCAAAGGCTACGAAACAAGCACTTAGTAGTTGGAATCGGGCAAATAATCTTTCTACAGGATTGGGGAATATTTCTCCCTTATCTCCCTTATCTCCCAATTGTCGCCAACTAATGATTGTGAGTCCAACTGCTGCTACTGAACCGGTTAACAGTGGGATGTCGTAAGCGGGTATGTTGAAACCAACTTGCTCAATTACAAAATTGGTGAGCGGTTCAGTCAGGGATGGTAATACAATCACGCCGAATACACCTAGCAGCAAAGTACTCAACCAGGGAATCCATTCTTGTAGCTGCACTACTTGATTAGGTTGATCCAAAATCCAGTGTTTGATTTGGCTATAAAATAAAGCAGCGATCGCACCACTAATTAATGGTGTCAAAATCCAGCCAATGGTGATGAAGCCAATTGATGACCAATCAATTGCACCTGCTCCCAAAGCTACCCAACTAAATCCAGCGATCGCACCAACAACGGCATGAGAAGATGAGACTGGTAAACCTCGTGATGTGGCAATTTGCAACCACACACCACAGGAAATTAGTACCGTTACCATCCCAGTAAGTAATATTTGGGGTGTAGCTGCGAATAAGGCGGGATTAGCAATTTTCGTTGCTAGGGTTTCCGTTACCTCATGTCCAAACAACACAGCACCCGTAAACTCTAATACTCCAGCAATTATTAGTGCTTGCTTGAGAGTGACAGCTTTGGAACCTACAGAAGTTCCCATCGCATTAGCAACATCGTTTGCTCCGAGATTCCAGGCGACGTAGAAAGCTAGTAGAGCTACGAGAGGTAAGGTAATAAGCATTTTGTTGTGGACAAAGGGAGAATAGGAGAGTTCGGTTAAGGCAAGAGACGCGATTTATCGCCGTCTCTACAAAGGCTGATTATTGTAGAGACGGCGATTCATCGCGTCTTTGTTCTGATTACGGATAAATTAAGATTTTATAAGTATCCGGTGTTGGTGCGATCGCTTGCTCCACAGCAGCTGATAAATCTTTTAATGGATAGCGATCGCTAATCAATGCTTGCACGTCAATTCGCTGATTAAATACAATATCAGCCGACAGATTCTGAAGCCGATAAGATGAGCTATAACTGCCCATCAAATCAATTTCTCGACGATAGAGGATATTAGGATTGATGGCAATTTCTAGTTCATCAGGGAATTCGGCGAAAAACAAGATTTTGCCACCTTTGCGGGTACAATCGAGTGCTTGAAAGAAAGCTTTTTCACTGGGAACAGCCAACAGGGTAACATCAACACCGAGTCCACCGGTTAAGGCATGAATTTTGGCTGGTAAATCGGGATCACGGGCATCAAAAGCCGCCTCTGCACCGACATTCAAAGCTTTTTCAATTCTAGAGGGTAGTAAATCGGTAGCGATCGCTTTTGCTCCAAAATACTTCACCAACATAATGAACATTAACCCAATTGGCCCAGCACCAGTAACTAACACAGTTTGTCCTGGAGCAATTTGGGCTTTTTTCACAGCCTTCAAGCAGCAGTTAGTCGGTTCGACAAAACTCGCTTCTTCAAAACTGATGTTATCCGGGATGGGAATTAACCCACCATTTTCGACAATATGTCCGGGAACCTTAACATAATCAGCAAAACCGCCACCACTGGCGTTAAAGCCTGCGGTTGTGGATATGTTTTTGTAAACATCACACATAGAAAAATTATCATTTAGGCAGTAGGCGCAACGCATACAGGGGATATGGTGCATGACTGCTACCCGTTGTCCAACTTGCCAACCTTTGACATTATTGCCTAGTGCTGCGATCGTGCCGGCAGTTTCATGCCCAAAAATGCGCGGCGGTTCATAAAGCGGATAACGAATTTTTTTAATATCTGACTGACATAATCCCACAACCCGCACCTGTACCAGCACTTCATCTGGTTCTAGGGTTGGAACTGGGATATCTTCGTAAGAGAGTTGATTGACGCCTCTAAATACCTGTGCTTTCACGTTGGTTTTTCCCCGCTCAACGATACTAGATGTAACATTAGCAGCAACGTTAAGCTATTAGGTTTGGGATTTAATATTGCTTGTAAATTTTGGTACTTCTCTACTGAGTAATTCTAGAAGCTCAAAAAAACTCATGGTTGGCTTTTTGAGATTGTATTACATAAACGCAATAAACGAAATAAAAATCAAGCGCCTGTCTATATTCCAGAGGTAAAAATAATTGATCTAATCTTGTGGTGCGAGCAATATGCTCACTTGTATCCGTGAGATGTCAAAGAAGAAAGTTCTTTGTGTCTTTCTCTAGCAACGGATATTAAAAATACCTTGTCTGATGTAGCCTAACTGGGTACATTCCAACGAGGTGAAGAAAATGCTCAATCAGACATACATAGCTGATGTTTTAGTTGTCGGTGGGGGAACTGGAGGGACTGCGGCTGCTATCCAAGCAGCGCGACGGGGAGCCAAAACCATTTTGGTGAGTGAATTTCCTTGGTTGGGAGGAATGCTAACTTCGGCTGGAGTGTCTGTACCAGATGGCAATGAATTAGAAGCCTTTCAAACGGGGTTATGGGGTGCGTTTTTGCACGAATTGCGACAAAGACAGCCTGGTGGATTAGATAACAGTTGGGTAAGCTTTTTTAGTTACGATCCCCAGATTGGGGCAGAGATTTTTGCAGATTGGGTGCAGGAATTACCCAATTTGCACTGGATTTCTGGACAAGTGCCAATAGATGTGTTCCGCCAAGGTGATTCGATTACTGGTGTGCGCTTTGCTGATTTTGCTGTTACAGCCAAAATTATTCTCGATGGCACAGAATTAGGAGATTTATTAGCTTTAGCTGAAATACCTTATCGTTGGGGCTGGGAATTGCAATCTGAGTGGGGAGAACCGAGCGCCCCAGTGACTTTTAACTCTTTAACTCAGAAATATCCTGTGCAAGCGCCCACTTATGTAGTGATTATGCAGGACTTTGGTGAAGCGATTGCACCAGAAATTCCGGCTGCCCCTAACTATAATCCATCCGAGTTTACAGGTGCTTGGGATGGCTATGGGGCAGAGACATTTTTGAATTATGGACGCTTACCTGGCGATCGCTTCATGATTAATTGGCCAATCTGTGGCAATGACTACGGCCAAGGAGTAGGGCGGCTGATAGAGTCAGATGTATCCAGAGGTGAATTCATCCAAGAATCTCGCTGGCACAGCCAAAATTTTGCCCATTTTATCCAAAATCAGCTTGGTCGTCGCTATGGTTTAGCAGAAAAAGTATTTCCTCACGCCTCTACAGCTTTTGCATTGCATCCCTATTACCGGGAAAGCCGCCGCTTAGTGGGGCTAACTACTGTCCGAGAACAGGATATTTTGCCGATCGCTGGAGGGAGAGTTGCATCTATATTTAATGATGCAATCGCAGTTGGTAACTATGCCAATGACCATCATTATCCTGGTGTTCAATTCCCACTGCAACCAAAATCTATCCGTTGGGGGGGACGTTGGACTGGAACTCCCTTTACAATTCCCTACAGTTGTCTAGTTCCAGCCACCACAGATGGTTTTTTGGTTTGTGAAAAGAATATTTCTGTCTCCCACATTGCCAATGGCGCCACCAGATTACAACCTGTGGTTATGGGCATTGGTCAAGCAGCAGGGATGGCGGCGGCGATGTGTGTTGAGTTAAACTGCCAGCCGAGGGATTTACCTATTAGGGCGCTACAAACAGCTTTATTGGAAGATAATCGCTCAAAAACAGCAATTATTCCTTTATTTAATCTTCCACCCAATCGTTCGGATTGGCTGCACTGGCAACTGTATTACTTAAATAACCCACAAGCCTATCCTGCTACTGGTTATTGCCCCTGCCCATCCTGGAATGATTACCCTGATTCTGCTTTTGACAAGGCATTAATTCGGGAAAGTAAGTGTTTCAAAGGTATTTTTTACCGCTTGGATCAACAGGAATACAGATTCACTGTCACAGCACCAACCGCATATAAAGGGGAAAATTGGCAGCTTGTGACTTTGCGATCGCATATCGACGAGCAATTACGCACTTATCCCCACGAACAATTAGTTACATTGTGGGGTCGTCAGAATCACTTTGGTAATTGGTTATTAGTTGAACATTTAAACGGAGGATAAGAAGAGTTTATTTTCAGTAAAACAGAATACTTTTTGATTAATTGTCCGGATATTCATTAAAAAGCTAAGTATCAGTGAAGTGGAGAGTTCCAAAATAGACATCTGCTATGCGTGCTGCCATTTCACTTTTAGTCTCGAGTCTGGTGTTCGGCCCCTTAGCTTCTAACTGCCAAGCAATGGTCAATCACTTATCAACAGGGCTGCTTTCCACGCCTACTTCGGAACAGTGGCTCTCGGCGGCATCTGAACAAAGTCCAGATGATGCCCCACGTCATCGCGGTAGTGGGCGTAGAGAAGTGACGCAAAAATTCGGAAATATCTATGCTGTCGTTTAACGACCGTAGGCTAATGCCTCTTTTTCCAAAGGAACCAAAGTACCAGAAAACAAGATGTTGTGCTAACATCCTTTACACAGCTTTTCTGGCCAAGATATATACAGTTGACACACGAAAATCTTCAGCGATCGCTTAGTATTTCAACTGCAAGCTTTGTATATATAGTTGGTGTCAATCCTGCCGATCAAAACGCAAATCAAATTCAGTGCCTTGATCAACAGCATTACCAACTCCTCAAAAGCTACACAACTGTTGCTCATATTCCTGGGAAGCTTTGCGTCTCAATCCTCAACTGCTCTAGAAATAGATGTTACTTAGGCTATCAGTTAATCTAAAGCACATCTAATTCAGACATTTTGCTTGTTGAGGAAACAGTCTTAAGACAACTTCACTTTATTCCCCAATAGCTTTTCTTTTCATACATTGACTAGCTGGTTATCTACATCAGCAAGTAATTTACCTTCGCTCTGACGCCCGTTTAGCGTCTTTTGCCGAAGCCTAAAATCTCTTTCGTTTCATCTGATCTGAATCTAGGACATGGATTCGCACAAGTAGTATAGGTTTATTGCACTTGCCAACAAATCTTACTATTCCTAACCTACTCTTGCACCCTAGTTCCTTCTCCTCGCAGATGGCTCCCGACAAAATAAATATTAAGAAGGATCTGCTAGATCATCTTAGTTATTTTAATTATTCTACACCCAAGGGCAGATGCAAAATTTTGCATTTGCCCTTTTTAAATGAATTTTACTTAAAGAAAAGGAAGTAGGGAATGGAGGGGAAGAAGAACTATTAATTCTTTAAATGCCCAATGGCCACTCCCTTTTAAACTGTTGTTTTCTTGCTCTTATTGTCTATTCCCTGGATACCGTTGAGGAACATTGGCACAAACTTCTCAATAAACGTCTGTGGATCTCGTTGCCAAGCCTTTTGTGCAGCCTGAATCCTAGTAAATTGCAACTCAGGTGCTAGCAAGGTCTGGGGTAAGCGTTCCATCAGGTATTGGGGACGTTGCCAAAGCGGCATAGTATTTGCCACTTCCACCAGGTTGGCAACTCGCCTTAGTTCTGCACCCAAGGTGATATCCATCCCCGATTCAAACGCTGCTTGTTCAATTGCGGTATATTTTCGCTTGGCTTGCTCTACTTTTTGCTGATTTTCTGGACTCTTACGTGCAAGTTCTCCTAGCCAACGATTACCCCAGCGGACATGTCCCACTTCCTCTGGGAGAATTTTTTCAATCGTTTCCCTGATTTTGATGTTTTCTGCCGTTTGTGCTGTTTGCTTGAGTGCATAAATATGGGCAGAAAAATACTCACAGCCCCGTTTTTCGGTGGCATTAATTGCAGCAAGGGAAGAAATCACAAAATCTTCGAGGTCTTGGACTGGATCTTGTTGTTCGTGGTCAAGCAGGCGTTCAAATTCATTGATATAGGAGGAACCTGGTGACTTACCAATATCTGCTCCCAGTTCCGCCAACAAGTCAGTTAGCCACATGGCATGACGAGCTTCATCTGAGATGTGGTGAGACAAATCCCGCACTAGTTCTCGTGGCTGTCCATTCAGTTGCTCAATTAAATCAGTCAGGTCTTTGCAACTGCGTTGTTCACTATAACGGTAGCGGTTGAGGGTAATTAGATGGATTTCGCGATCGCACACCACCCGTTTCAATACATCTCTGGCACTCAAAACATTCTGAAATTTACGTGGATAGGTAACTGTCATAAGTTATGTAAATTTTTGTAAATCTATATTGTGATGGTAACTTAGTTTTTGCAACTGCTGTGTCTGCGTACCATCACCGAAAAAAACAGTAAAAGTTACAAAAATTAATTACTTGAGTTGAACTTAAATGTCAGACCTTTTAAATATAAAGAAAAGTAACAAATAAATGTTCTCTCTTGGGAAAGGTGTGTTTTTTGAGAGCAAACAAATCTGAAGCCAGATGATTTTAGTCATAAAAGGTGAATTGAGAGGATTTTTTCGGCTTTTGGGAAAAACACCTCATATTGTGAGCAAAACCAAATATAAACTTTTGTAAAAAGTAGCTTATGTTACAGAATTTTTGTTATATTAGTTGGTGTGAGGGAACAAAAATTATATATTCACAAAATAAAGAGGACTATGGTTATGTCTATTGCAGATAAATCTCGTGCATTAATGGTGCGTGAACATCAACAAGTCAAGAATCGCCAACAATCAATGCTGATGCGGGCGGCACAAGAACTAGGTCTTCCTGAAGAAGTATCTCACTACTGGAACCCAATTCAAGGGAAGGTAGATGCTAGTAGTAGAATGATTTATGGCCCCAGCCATGCTTCCATGAGCTAAGTTTCAGGAATTATAAGCTGGATTTTTTGAGTGAATGTCTCAACTGATAATTCTGGAAAAAAAAGCCACCCTCTACTTTTAGGGTGGCAAAACCTATTACTTTTTAGTTAGATACGACTCTTAATTAAGCATCGTAGTAGAGGTAAAACTCGTAGGGATGAGGACGTAGCTGTAACTGCTTGGCTTCGTTAAGCTTGTAGTCAATCCAATTTTCGATAAAGTCTTCCGTGAATACGCCTGATTCTGTCAAGAAAGCGTGATCATTTTCTAGTGCTTGCAATGCCAGTTCTAAAGAACTTGGAGTTGAGGGAACCTTTGCAAGCTCCTCTGGAGAGAGTTCATAGATATTCTTATCTAAGGGTTCACCAGGATGGATTTTGTTCTTGATGCCATCAATCCCAGCACAAAGCATTGCAGCAAATGCCAAGTAGGGGTTAGATGTAGCATCTGGACAACGGAATTCTAAACGCTTGGCTTTGGGGTTCTTACCAGATAGAGGAATACGGATAGAAGCAGAACGGTTCCCTTCGGAGTAAGCCAAGTTAACAGGAGCTTCATAACCAGGTACTAAGCGCTTGTATGAGTTGGTGCTGGGGTTGGTAATTGCCAACAGCGCTGGTGCGTGCTTGAGAAGACCACCAATGTAGTACAACGCCATATCACTCAAACCAGCATACTTATCACCTGCAAACAGAGGTTGTCCATCTCTCCAGATGGACTGGTGACAGTGCATTCCCGAACCGTTATCGCCAAAAATCGGTTTTGGCATGAAGGTGACGGTTTTGCCGTATTTCTTGGCAACGTTCTTGATGACATATTTGTAAATCATCAACCAGTCAGCCGCTTCGATCAACTTGCCAAACTTGAAACCTAGTTCGCACTGACCACCAGTAGCAACTTCATGGTGATGCTTTTCAATAGGCACACCTAATTCTGCCATTGTCAACAGCATCTCTGTACGGATATCTTGGAAAGAATCCGTTGGTGCGACTGGGAAGTAACCTTCTTTGAAGCGTGGTTTGTAACCCAAGTTGGGTTTTTCATCTGTACCGGCTTTACCGGAATTCCAAGCACCTTCTTCGGAATCTAAGAAATAGTAGCCTTCGTTAGCAGTTTGGGCAAACCTAGCACTATCAAAGATAAAGAACTCAGCTTCAGGGCCAAAGAAGGCTGTATCACCAAGACCACTGGAAACCAGGTAATCTATTGCTTTTTGGGCAATAACGCGTGGGCAACGGTTGTACGGTTCACCCGTGCGGGGGTCTTTAATACTACAAATTATACTTAGTGTTGGGACTTCCATAAATGGGTCGATCCAAGCAGTGTTGGGGTCGAGTACCATCGTCATGTCCGATTCGTTGATCGCTTTCCAACCCCGAATGCTGGAACCGTCAAAAGCTACGCCATCAGTGAATGCAGTCTCATCGATTTGGTTTTGGTACAGTGTGAGGTGCTGCCAAGTCCCTACTGTATCGATGAATTTGAGATCAATCAGCTGAATTTTTTCATCTTGAATTCTCTTCAAGAGTTCTTGTGGTGTTGTCATTGTTACTCCTTCTCTACCAATTTTCTAAAGTAAACCAGAATCTTCCAAAGCATCCTAACCCTGCTGATCTCAATCAGGCCGTGACACACCAGAAATATCTTAAATACTAGACATTAGCGGATTTTGTAGCTTGTACTACAGATATCTGGATTATCAGGTTATATTAACCTTTCAGCGTTCATCTGCACAAAACTGGAAAGTTCATCATATAGGGGTCAACTTTGACATAAAATCCTTATGTAGTGGATAGATCGTTTTTGTGCCGAATCTATTTTTAATAGCACAAAAATTTACTGGTGCATAAGTGCAGCCAAATAAATATCAAACCATAAATAGCAATGATTGGGAGAAGAAGGAATGCGCGATGCGGTAACAAGTTTAATTAAGAATTATGACTTAGCTGGTCGGTATTTTGACCGGAATGCGATCGATAGCCTGAAGTCTTACTTTGACAGTGGTACAGTCCGAGTCCAAGCGGCGGCGGCAATAAATTCTAATGCGGCTGCACTTGTCAAGCAAGCTGGTTTGAAGTTATATGAAGAACTGCCAGAATTGATTCGTCCTGGTGGAAATTCTTATACAACTCGTCGTTATGCGGCTTGTCTGCGGGATTTAGACTACTACTTGCGCTACGCTACCTATGCGTTGGTTGCTGGAAACACAAATGTGTTGGATGAGCGTGTGCTACAAGGGCTGCGGGAAACTTACAATTCTCTAGGAGTACCTATTGGGCCTACGGTTCGCGGTATCCAGATTCTCAAGGATCTGATTAAGGAGCAAGTAGCAGCAGCAGGTGTGGTTAATACTGCTTTTGTAGATGAACCATTTGATCACATCACACGCGAGTTGAGCGAACAGGATATTTAGATTTTAGGTGGGCAAGGTGTCTGCCCCAACATAAACATAAATAGCGATCGCACTTTTGTCTATGTTGGGAAAGAGCGATCGCTTTTTTTAGACACAATAAAGTTAATCTTACCAGGAGAGTCTAGTTAATTGGCTAAACAGCGACTCGACACACTATTAGTAGAGCTAAATTTATGTTCTTCTCGCGCCTTAGCACAACGGCTAATTCAGGCGGGGGAAGTTACTGTTAATCAGCAGTTAGTTGATAAACCTGGCACAGAAGTTGATATTGCAGCTCAAATAAATATTAAAGAGCGATCGCCTTTTGTTTCTAGAGGCGGTGAAAAACTCTCGAAAGCTTTGTCAGTATTTGCCATTCCCGTAGCAGAACGCATTTGTTTAGATGGGGGGATTTCTACTGGTGGTTTTACTGATTGTCTCTTGCAAGCTGGAGCAAAACAAGTTTACGGTATTGATGTCGGTTACGGGCAAGTTGACTGGCGCTTGCGAAATGATTCGCGGGTGATTTTGCGGGAACGCACCAATTTACGACAACTACGACCAGATGAGTTATATCGGGAAAATGATCTGATTCCTGATTTGGCGGTGGTGGATGTATCGTTTATTTCTTTAACTAAGATTCTGCCTGCTTTGTGGCAACTAACTCAAGCGAATCGGGAAGCTGTGTTATTAGTCAAGCCACAATTTGAAGTTGGCAGATCCCGTGTGGGTAAAAAAGGTGTTGTGCGAGATCCAAACGACCAAGCTGATGCCATTTTCCAGGTGTTGCAAACAGCCCACGAATTAGGATGGAAATACAAAGGCTTAACTTGGTCGCCGATCACGGGCCCTGCTGGGAATATTGAATATCTTTTGTGGTTGGGAATGGAAAGTGAAACGCCACCACCTGATTTAGAGGCAATTAAGCAAATAACGCAATCAGCAACAACTGATTTACGGAAAAGTTAAAGAAGAATGCAGAATTCAGAATAAATTAGTGGGGGACTTTAACCCACATATTCATCTCCACTCAGACTCAAATTCATCCTGAATTCTGACTCCTGACTCCTGAATTCTCTCTTATTAAACGTCGTAGATTAGACATTCTACGGAATCAGGATGGCGATCGCAGTAATTTTCCAAAGAGGTTTTCTTTGATTTTGCTTGCTGTTGATCGGCTTTTTCAGCTTGTAATTCTTCCACAATGTCCCAGGCTACGGCACAACCAGCAGAATCACTACCATCTATCTCACAAGTTGTCCGGGCTTCAGTAATGGCTTCAGTAATGGCTTCTTCAAGATTTGTCGCCCCAGCAGTTTCAAATGAGTTTAGGGTAGTTGTCATGATACTTTTACCTTTAATTTACAGAGATAGATATTAACTGTGAACTTTCAATGACCCCGTGAAGCTCACCCTCCGGGTGACGCTTTTGCGTCGCTAACGCCAGTCGCTCCTGGGGGAGACCCCCATGACCGCGCTGGCTCCTCTTTGTTGAAGGAACAAGACAGGCCTTGCTCACATTTCCAGTTTAGATAGGCTTCCCACAATAGTTAGTGGTAAACACCGTCATCTTTTTAGCTAATTTCAGTGGGAATTACCCTCTGATCATTTTTGATTCAAAAAGCTAAGGGAATTCCACTAGGTGGAGTCACTGTTAGAGACGGTTATCTTTTCAGTCTTGCATCCCAAATTCGGAATGTCAGTCAATTGTCAGAAGAGTTTGATAGAAGTTGATAAACACTTATAAACGGTAACAAATGCTTAACAATTCTTATTTATTCTCAATATTTTATGCCTAGCTCTTGTCGCAAGCGATACAGAATTGTATTTTGGTCAACTTGAGAGAGAATTTCTTGAATGACGCTGCTAGCGCCCAACTGTCCCCAAGTGCAGCCTTTTTCGAGATACACTTGAGCGGCTTTGCCAACGGAGTATGCACCATAACCGGCGATACCAGCTTGAGCGATCGCACTGCCAGCAAAGGCAGTAATATTGCCGGGATTATCGCCACTGGTTATTGCAGCAGTACTTTTACTCAAACCCAAAAGCAAACTGCTACCTAATTCTCCCAGTAGCAAGCCACCAGAACTAAATAAAATCGTTTTTAAAATTTTCCCGGCTTCATAGCTAGTCATCGGTAAACCATACAACCTAGCTAGAGCGCGAATTAAAGCTAAATCGGCAACAGTTCCGCCAAGGATATCTAAAAAAGCAATGGGATTTAACGCAACTGCCAAAGCTTTGTATTTGGTAAATTGCCAAATGATATCTTCGGCTTCTTGTTCGCGTAAGTCGATGGTTTTTTGAGCGATCGCGGCTTCTGCATCTCGTGCTTGGATCAGGGCATTTAAAGCGAGAAGCGATCGCCCTTCTCGATTGAGAATATTCAGAATTGTCTCTTTGAGTTCATCTACTTGTGGCGGTGGCGTCTCCCATTCATAACTGACACGCCCATCAGGCCACTCAACCCGTACTTCCATTGGTGCTGGTTCCGCCGCCACCATGACAATTTCATCAGGTAGTAGAGGCTTCGCTTCTGGATGCCCTGCACCGAGTTGTTGTAAATTTTGGTAAATCGCTCCCTGGTCTGTGTCTGGGTAAAGGTCTATTTTGTTAAACACTAAAATTAGGGGTTTTTGCGATCGCCTTAATTCCAGCAGTGCTTGATACTCAGTGCGCGTGATATCACCAGACACGACAAACAAAATCAAATCAGCCTGATGTACCACTTCTCGTGCCATATCCGCCCGTGACTCACCCTCAATTTCGTCTAATCCGGGAGTATCAATTAACTCTACTAGTACCTTACCACCGGGCTGCCACCGGACGGAACGGGGCCATTGAGTGACGCCGTTCAGAGGCCCAGTTTGCAGAATCTTGTCTCCTAGCAAGGCATTTAAAACTGCTGACTTTCCTCGACTCACCAAACCAAAAGCGGCAATTCTAATGACATTAGAGTCCAGCTTTTTGAGTGTGGCATTCAAAGCTTCCAATTCCGGTTTCAACAAACCTGCCAATTCCGGGTTAGATGACAACTGTCCTGATTTGCGGAGATATCCATACCAAGACAGCGCTTGTCTGAGACTAGCGCGGGCACGATTTAAATGAGTTTCTTGCAGATTACGCACGAAGTTAGGTTGATTCAAGGTTGGACAAACAACAGGCTACATATCCATTTTGATCTAATTCCCAGACTGTTAACCTGTTTTGTCAAATTAGGCAATTATCAGACCAGTTTGCATACCTCTTTGTGCGATCTCCATTCAGAACATCGGATTGTGTTCATTATCCCAACACTTGCGATCGCGCCAATTTCTGCCAGTATATTCACATTCAGATGCATCATCTATCCAAGGAATCGATGTAGAGTGGTGCGAGGTTCCAATGGTAGCGAATAAGCTAGCAGTGAATAAGGGGACTAATAAGGATAAAGTTATTAATGTACAAATCGGTAGAGTAATTAAATATCCAGCGAGCAGCATAATGTTACTATGACTCCAAAAAACTGTACCTTTTTTATTATTTTTTTGGCAAGTTTTTAACTTGGTTTTTGAATTCGAGAAAAGCATAATGCAACCCTATTAATGCCAGTTTATATAGCAATCTCATTTGATTTTTAAAAGCCAAGCTGACTGAGAGCCGCATTAGGTTTTGGCTCTCAGTATATTTAGCAAAAATCAAATAAGAATCCTATATGACTACGGATTTTTACGTAAGAACATTATTGGAGTTATATACTCTGGATGTCAAAGGTATAAGTAACGACTTCTTAAAACTTTTAATCTTTGGGCGCTAAAAAATATTTTTCATGAAAATATGTTGAAGTTATGGTAACTACCCTTACGTAAATGTTTGCAAATTTAGCTTATAGCCACCGATACTATAAAACCACTCATATAACTCTGGATTTTTATATGTCTGCATCAGAAAAAATCCGGCTGCTTCTCTACAATTGTGCAACGCCATGCTTTTTCATGTTATTTAAATAAGAACCTTGCTCACCTGCACCGTGTAAATTGCTGTTGTGTTTCGTTGCGATCGCCTTTGGTGGACTTCTCTACGAGAGGCTATGCCAACGCCTACGCTATTTTTAACGAACCACAGAGGCGCAGAGAACACAGAGTCAGAAGAGAGCGATCGCAGGTACAATAGATATTTTATTGCTGCTGTTGCAACCAAGCCACTAAATCAGCTTCAGTGGAAAAATCTAGTAAGGCTTCCGCTAAATCCTCTAACTGAGTTAACGATAACCCGCGCAGCCGCTCTTGTAATTCAGCAGTAATTACACCAATTCGCTTTGTTAATTGACGCTGGATTATTTTCAACTCTCCTTGTTGTATCCCTGACTCCATCCAACTGGTGACGATTTGCATAACTACCTCCTGTTGAGTTGGTTCAAATTGAGCAATTTCAGTCTGGAAAATTTCTTCCTCTTGGGCATTTAGTCGCAGATAAGTATCAATAAACCCGGAAATTAATTGTATTCGCGCTGGATCTAGCTGCAAAGTAGCTAGCAGGCGCAGACACTCAGATTTTACTCTGGGACGGTCTTTTGGCGCTATGTTCATTTTAGCCATGAGCGCGCTAGCTACGGGATTTTGCTGTTGCAGATATTCTCGCCAATTCAGGCGATTTAACTGGATGACATCATAGTTGAACTGCAAAACAACTTTATTGGGAAATGCTACCTGATGAAAATTTGTTTCAGCTTTTTTGGGGCTATCGTAAGAAAACAAAGCGATAGGATATACTGGCAATGCGTATTTTTCATACAATCTAGCGAAGTAGCGATACATCCGCAAGTCAAAAGATTCTTGATAATAAGCTTGATGTTCTAGATGTACTAGGAAAAACGATTCTTGTCCTCTAAATCTCGCTTTTACTACTAAGTCAGTTTCATATTTTTCTCCAGCAGTCACATCGGTAAATACTTCTTTGTCAATGAAAGAGATTGTATCCCGTTCCAGATAAGCTGTTATCTCTGGAAAAAATAACTCAATGAATTCCCAGAAGAAAGTTGTTAATAGTTCTTTGAATAGGCGATCGTGGTCTATCATCTCAAATTTATATCATGTCTTGATGAGGGATCGCACGCTGGAGATTTTGCAGGCGATGCCTTCGGCGGGCTTCGCCTACGCTCTTTTTAACGAACCACAGAGACGCAGAGAACACAGAGGAAAAAGAGAACGAGAGACGCACTCGCGTTTGCCTACGCACTGTGGAGATTTTTTAGGCGATCGCTTATTATAATTTCACTAGCATTAGTAATATAAGTTGCTTTATGAATTAATATGGAAACTAAAGAAATTCTCCAAGCACTACCAAACCTGAGCATAAGCGATCGCCTGAAGATAGCTGAGTCAGCGCTGCAATTAGTTCTTCAAGAAAAACACTCACTTACCAAAGATGAGCAAAAACGCCAATTAACACTAGCGGCAGTGACAGCTATTGCAGATTATGCACCTGGTAGTGAATTAGATATATTCTCTGACTTAGAGGGAGAAGACTTTTGCGACTATCCAGATTAAGACTTCCACAACTCAGGAAATTATGTACAGAGGTGAAGTCTGGTTGGTTAATTTAGATCCAACAGTAGGGACAGAAATTAGCAAAAAACGTCCTTGTATCATAGTCAATGATGATGCTATTGGGATTTTGCCTTTGAAGGTTATTGTCCCAGTTACAGATTGGAAAGAAAGATATGCTGTTAGACCTTGGATGGTGCGACTGGAACCAAGCACAGAGAACAGTTTAGCTAAAGTTTCTGGTGTAGATACTTTTCAAATACGTTCAGTTTCAGAAATAAGATTAGTCAGAAAACTAGGTCAACTCTCCGACTTAGAAATGCAACTTGTTTGTCAGGCATTAGCTGTTGTCTTAAATATTTCTCACCCAATATTTTAGCGATCGCTCTTTTTAACGAACCACAGAGGCGCAGAGAACACAGAGGAAAAAGAGAGCGATCGCACGCTGAAGATTTTGCAGGCGATCGCTTTTTTTAACGAACCACAGAGGGCGATCACTTTTTTAAGTTTAACTAACCGCCAAAATGCCAAGGGATCAGAGTTTAGATGAGCGCATTTTGGCTAGTGTGTGGCGATCATTTTTTGTATCACGCAAAGGCACGCATATTTGCTTAATTAGATAAACCTTCTTTTTTTAAGACAAATCCTATACCCAAAAATTCTATTTTTTCTTGTTCGTTTCCTATACTAAATTTCCATCTTTCTTCCATAAAATTTAGTAAATCAATACCTCTTTTAAGTATCTCTTTAGCTGTCCAATTTTCATAAGTCGCTACTTCATTTTCAGAAAAAGATCCATATCTATATCCAATAGTATTTATTTCATTATCTTTTTTTACAAGAAAAGATTTATTGCTAAAGCTAGAGTTTTTAGCTGATGAAAGAGGTAATAAGTTACCAAGAGAATTTTTTAATATATTTTTTTCTTTAGTTGTATAGTTTTTAAAAGCATCACGCCAATATTTATCTTTGTCAGTTTGTGGATATATATGTTCTACAGTTCTATAATCTTCTGTAGAATCGTTATTAATAAATTCATACCAATTTATCTTTTTTTGGTGATCTTTTGACAATGATTGTAGATATAAATCATATTCATAAAGAAAATATTTTATTCCACGCCACTTATAAAAGTCTCGCGTCTTAAACTCAGACTTTATTCGTTTTAATGCTCCCTTTTCAAAATATACTTCATTAAATATTTCTTCCAACTCTTTTATTAATTTTTCTGCTGTCACTTTACTTTTACTTAGGTTTATTGCTTTTTCTAAAGTATTGAATCCTGTTATAGAAAATATTGCTTGAGATGGAAAACCAATTAATAAAGCAAAAAACATTAGTAATTCTAAAGCTTTTAAAAATCTGACTCTTTTATCTGTGTTAGTTTCTTTCTTGAAAAAAACCATTATCAAAGGAGGAACAACGGATGCCGTTCCTGTATTTACTAATCTGTTTAGTTTATCTAACCAAATTTTCTCATTTTCTGAAAAATCACTAAAATAAGGATTAGAAATTTTATGCCATAACACAACTGATTGTTGCAAATCTCTGACGTACTCATTTATGAATTTAGTGTTTAACTTAATTGCATTATTGCTGCCCTCACCATTGTTTTCTTGAACAATATTTTTAGATATAAATATTTTTTCTAACAAAAATTTATAGTAATCAGCACGAATAACATAACGACTTGTATTTATATTGATACCAAAAGTTTCAACAGCAGATATTTCATCCTCAGTGCTTGTATCTTTTCCAAAATACAAAATAAAATGGTTAAAGAGAAATTTGTCATCATCTAGGGGATTATCTTTATTTTTACCTAAATTATGATATACAGTTTTCCATGCTTCATTTATACTATGCCTCAAATCTCTTTTTTCATAATCTTCAACATTAAGCTTTATAGTAAGATAGATTAATCTATTTTTCAATAACTCAAGCACTGAAAGAGGTTTTCCTCTATTGTTCATCGTCTCAAAAGCGATACAAACGTCTATATCATTAGAAATAGTAAACAAATTAAACAATAAATGCTGTGTTAATTTTTTAAATATATTTTCTCTCTCGGCATGAGACAATTTTTCTAATGCATCTCTAAAAAATATTTTAGCTATTTCGAGGTTATGAGTATAAATCGTCTCCTGCTTGTCAGAAATATTAAAAGAATGCTCGTCAAAAACCTTTGTCTTTAAAAATTCATAACTTGGATTATCTTTTTCATAACCAAAGATATATGATCTAGAAATGCTGTCATCTTTTGAATCAAAAATATATTTTTTGCGTATCTCCTCAACGGTATTATAATTTAATTTCGTATCTTTCTCA